>Ga0209187_1000054_pt1 | contig 266548 bp, 253 predicted proteins | sample BantaG_FD_187430 | JGI IMG/M metagenome (GOLD analysis project Ga0209187, IMG submission 187430) | Marine algal microbial communities from Bantry Bay, Ireland - BantryBay_4 metaG (SPAdes) (version 2) | ecosystem: Host-associated > Algae > Red algae > Unclassified | place: Bantry Bay, Ireland... | reverse complement strand
ATGGATTATGATTTAGGATATTTTGACGAGGACAATGGAAGGGTTGAGCCAGTCGATAACCCCTTTGCCTACAAAGTGTAAACTATGTGCTCGGTATAAAGTGTAAACCATGTGTCCGGTATGGACCAAAAAAAGCCAAAAAGACTAATATGGCGGAGAGGGTGGGATTCGAACCCACGGAACCCTTTCGAGCTCTTCGGTTTTCAAGACCGACGCATTCGGCCACTCTGCCACCTCTCCAGGCACGCTTAAAAGTAGCTAACGATGAGAATTTAAACCAATTTACTAATCTACGCACTAGCTTTGTAAATAAAATTCTTATTTTGAAGCCGAAACTTAATAAAGCTAAATTTAGCTTTTAACACGCCACCGCTTTATACAGTCGAAGCTCGTAGTTTTTTTGATAGAAGAGTCATTTTAGTCTATATTTTTTGACCTGGGGTTCGCCCTTTGTGAGTTGACCTTCGCCAACCCCGCCAGGCCCGGAAGGGAGCAACGGCAGCGAGGCGTCACTTTTGGCAAAGATTACCGGACCCCAGTTCTTTTTGGGAATAAAATGGTGAAGTTATAAAATGTCTTATTTAGTTTTAGCTCGGCGTTATCGTCCGCAGACTTTTGATGACGTGATAGGACAAGATCATATTTCTGTTACGCTGCAAAATGCCGTCAAACTCAACAAACTTCATCATGCCTATCTTTTTTCTGGGCCTAGAGGAACAGGAAAAACATCTAGTGCCCGTATTTTAGCCAAAGCTATTCGCTGCCTTGAACCAAGCGACAGCGGCAATCCCTGCAATAAGTGTGAGGCCTGCGTCCAGGTCGACAAATCTTCATCTTTAGATGTTATCGAAATTGACGCTGCATCAAACAACGGCGTCGAAAACATTAGAGAGCTTAGAGAAAATGTCGCCTTTTCAGCAACTGTTGGGAAATACCGAGTCTACATCATAGACGAAGTTCACATGCTATCTACTGCGGCTTTTAACGCCCTTTTAAAAACTCTTGAAGAACCTCCTCCCCATGTGATTTTCATTTTAGCAACCACCGAGTTACATAAAATTCCAGCGACGGTTCAGTCCAGATGCCAGCGTTTTGATTTTAAAAAAGTCCTGGCCAATAAAATGCGTGAAAGCTTGAGTGCTATTTGCCAAAAAGAAAAAATTAAAATTGACGAAGAATCAATGCAAGCCATCATAAACGAAAGCGAAGGCTGCCTGCGAGACGCTCAATCTCTACTTGATCGCGGCATTGCCCTCTGTGGTAACGATATTCAAATTAGCAAACTAAACCATGCGCTTGGTCTCATGGACAGAGAGTCCTTTAAAAATCTTTTAGCTGCTTGTGCTCAAGAAGATAGCACCACAGCCCTAAAAAACGTTCATCAGCTTACCGAAAAAGGGAACGATCCTAAAATTATTATCAATCGACTTACGGAAAACTTAAGACGGCTGAGTTATTTTTTGTTCACCGATCAATTTCTAGATTCGGACAGCTACCAACAAGAGTTGCTGCGCGAACTTGCAAGCTCCATCCATAAAAATCGAATTATTGAACTACTTGACCAGTGCCTGAAAGCTCAAAGTCAAATCACCACCAGCTCTTACAACCAACTCATTTTAGAAAACCTTGTTTTAAAATTATCCTTTGGTTTCGCTCAAACAAAAACTCAGCAACAAGTAGCAGCAGTCAGCGAAAAAACCACAGCTAAAGCCAAGCAACAAAATGCAGACCCCACCCCCACAAATAGTGTGACCCAAAGCTCTGTGCCTCCACCTAACAACGAAAACCCTGCAGCTCCATCAGCCAAGTCAGCTCTAAAGAATATTGGGCCTCTTGAAAAATATATTAAAGAGCACAAAGCAACCTGGACACCTGTACTAGCCAGCGTTGTTGATATTCAAAAATCAGATAAAGAACTCAATATTGCATGTAAAGATGATTTTGCCGGCAGAAGGCTTTGCTCCGAAGATGGCAAAAAACTACTAAAGCTTGCCTACCCAAATTATCGCATCACAGTAGAAACACAAAAAAAAAAATCAGTAGCAGAAGCGCCCTCTGAAAGTCGTTATGCTATTAAGAAAAAACAAGCCCTTGAGCATCCGAGCGTTAAACTAGCCCTAAAAACATTTAGTGGCTCTCGCATAAAAGACAGCCGAGTTCTTGATAACAAGACTCTCGAAAGGAGAAAATAATATGAAATTTGGTGGCGGTGGACAATTTGGAAATATGATGGCGCAAGCCCAAAAAATGCAGGCCGAAATGAAAGCCATGCAAGAAAAAATGGCAAAAAAAGAATTTGATTTTGAAAGCGCGGGCGGCCGTATAAAAATAAAAGTAAATGGCAAACATGAAGTTCTGGAACTGGAACTCTCAAAAGAAATTATTGACCCTGAAGATCCAGGCCTGCTTGCAGATATGCTCAAAGTAGCCATTAATGATGCCATTGGCGAATCACAAAAAGAAATCAGCGAAAAGATGAGTGCCATTGTGCCTCCGGGCCTACAAGGTTTAATGTAGTTTGTTTTTATGAGTGACTTAGTTCCCTCTTCCATTAGGCAACTTGTTGAGGAATTAGGCCAGTTGCCTGGTGTTGGCGAAAAAACAGCTTTTCGCTATGCTGTATCACTCATGAAAAAAGGCTCGCACACAATAGCCAATTTAGAGCGCTCTCTTTCGGAAGTTAGAACAGCTGTTACGAACTGCCCCAATTGTCATTTTTGGCAAAACCATGGAGAATGTTCCATCTGTCTTAAAACACAAAGAAACAATGAAATTCTTTGTGTGGTGAGAGATTGTCCCGATGTTTTGTCGATCGAAAAATTTAGACAATACCCATGGCGCTATCACGTCTTGCACGGCTTACTCTCTCCACTGAATGGGATAGGAGTTCACGATATTCATTTAGACAGTCTGTTTAGACGTATCGAAGAATTAAAGACCAATGAACTTATCTTGGCCTTCGACGCTACAGTAGAAGGCGATGCGACCTCTCTTTATATTTGTAACGAAATCAAACAAAGGCAACTCAAGCTTAAAATAACTCGTATGTCCCAAGGCCTGCCGGCAGGCTCCAGCGTAGAATACCTCGACGCCAGCACTGTAGAAAGTGCGCTCGACAACAGGATCTCACTATTATGAGTCAGCTCTTTATAGAAACCAATCAACTCATTTCTAAAATCTGTATTATCTGTCCGGAACGCAAAACCTTAATGACCTTATTTGAGGATATTGCAACTGAATTAAAACTAAGGGAAGAAAAACAAAGTAAATTAGACCTTCGTTACGGAGCCACCAACTTTGAAAATATTCATTCTTGGATTTCCTTCAACCTAGGTCAAAGATCACAGCTCGACGTGCGTTTGCACCTAATGGGCATGGATTTAGAAAAAATAGAACAAGATCCAAAATGCTTACAAAAAGTCTTTGAGTTAGCCGATGCTTTTTATTTTGATTTCTCCAAAAGCCTTTCGAACGCAGAGCAGCTCGTCAAAATGAAAATTCCTCGAAAAATCCAAGAAAAACCCTGTCTTATTAAGGGAATTCTTGATTCTCCCGGAAAACAAGGGCAGCTCGTCCCTATTGCCCTAAAACACACAATAGAAAAGAATTTCCAGCAGCTTTTTATATTGGAAAAAGAACAAGATTTTCTCAAAGAAGGATTAGAATGGGTATTGAGCTTTTAGCTCAAAGGGATTAATCTAGCTCATGAACATATGTTCGCTGGTAGCTCAGTTGGTAGAGCAGATGACTGTTAATCATCGGGTCGGCGGTTCGAGCCCGCCCCAGCGAGCCAATTTTTAATAGCTGGCTTAAGTTATTATTTAAACAACATCAGCAAAGCCAAAATAAAAATAAAACAAGCGAGGACTTTTTTTAATTTTTTGGCATTCACTCGGGCATTAAATTGCGAACCAATTAAGGCACCGATGATGGGCATTAAAACAAAAACCCACATACCGGGACCAGCCATTTCGTATAACTTAAACATCGAAGACCCATGACTTAAAATAGCAGCAGAACTATTAGCAACAACCATCAAAAGTGAAGTCGCCACCGCTTGCGACATGCCGAATGAAAAAAACACAATTAAAGATGGAACCAACAAAAAACCGCCACTTAGCCCCAGCAATCCCGTAAGAAAACCAATAAAAACACAGGCAATTGTTAATTTGTAAAGGCCCGCCGAATGGCCTAATTTTTTTATAAAATCCTTTTCACTAAAAAATAATATAAAGGAAATAAAGATCAATAAAATAGAAAATAAACTTATCAAAAATTCCTGTGAAACTAAATATACCAAGCGAGCACCGTAAAAAGCACCTAAGCATCCGCTCATTGCAGGAAACAAAACCTTGCGAAATTCAACTAAACCTTGGCGGGTGTAATTTATTAATCCAACAACAGAGCTTAAAAGCACAACTAATAAAGTCATTTTTATTGCTAACTGTATAGGATATCCGCCAACATATATAAGCAACGGAATACAAAGCATTGATCCGCCTCCACCCACAAGGCCTAGACTCAAGCCCACCAACAGAGCTCCTAATATAAGCAAATTACATTTTTCCTTTTTTCATTATTAAAAATATAAATGAAGTACTAGAGCAAATACTCTTTTTTCATTTCTATTACTATCATAGACTTTTTTAAAGTAAGATACTAATAGGATGCTGCTATTTATTGCTTTTATTCTTATTGGGGTGGCCCTACTTTGGTATGCTTCAGAAATTCTAATTGAAGGCGCTTCCGCTCTAGCTCTTCGTATTGGAATGAGCCCATTAAGTGTCGGGATTACAATTGTTGCCTTTGGAACATCCCTGCCAGAAGCATTTAGCTGTCTTACAGCCCATTTAAGTTTTGCAAAACCAGACCTTGCCCTCGCAAATATTCTTGGTTCCAATATTGCAAACATTGCACTAGTTTTAGGTGTTTGCGGGCTTATAAAAAATCTACCCGTACGAGCTAAAATAAAAAAAATAGACACTCCCATGCTCTTTTCCTACACACTTATCCTCGCCTACCTCTTACTTAGCCATTCAATAAACTGGGTCGGAGGCTGTGTTTTATTAATTGCTTACGCAATCATTAGCTTTGTATCGATAAAAACCGAGAGCCCTCAAGTCGACATGGATCAAAGCAACCTTCCCAAGCCTATAAAAAGCTTGTTTTTACTTGTCTTAGGTCTTGTCCTTTTGCCACTGGGAGCTCACTTGCTTTTAAAAGGAAGCATAGGTGTCGCTCAAGTTTTTAACCTAAGTGACCGCTTTATTGGAATCACCTTAGTGGCCTTGGGCACCTCCGCACCCGAAGTTTTTGTATCGGCCTCTGCGGTTTTTAAAGGAAAAACCGATATTGCCTTTGGGAATATTATTGGCAGCAATCTTTTTAACACAGCCATTATAGGAATTGCGGCGGCCCTAAAGCCTTTAGCAATATCCAACACCTTGATTAAAAATGACCTGCCAATTTTGCTTGGCGTCACTCTAAGCATGCTGCTCTTAACCACTTTTAGAAAGAAACTAGGCCGTCTTGAAGCCATTGGCTTTATCTTGTTTTACATTGTTTATTTGTCATTTCTAAAGGCTACTGATATTGCTTAGCCTCAATGAGCAAAAGAAAAAAAGCGAAATCAATTCTTAAAGCAAGCCGCATCTTAATTGGACTGATTGTAGGGAGTCTTGCCGCTTTAGTGCTCAACCCCTTTGCGCCAGAACTCTGTAAATGGTTTGAGGTCAACATTAGTAGCCCGATCGGTAAAATTTTCTTAAATGCTCTAAAAATGATTGTAGCGCCTCTTGTTCTGTCGACTCTTAGTTTAGGCATTGCTAATTTGGCCAACAAAGACAAACTAGGGCGCCTTGGAAGAACCACAATTTTTTACTACCTAAGCACTACTTTTTTCGCCATTGTTATAGGTCTTTTTATGGTCAATACATTTCGGCCTGGCGAGGGTGTCGATCCTTCCATAAAAGAAAGTCTCTCTCCTTCTATTAATGCCAAAGCCGAAATGCTTATTGGTAAAAGCACAGCCGCCAAAGATGCCCTGTGGCCTGACTTATTTGTCAATATTGTTCCTAGCAACATATTTAAATCCTTCACCAATATGGATATGCTTTCGATTATTTTTCTTTCTATACTTTTAGGACTTTGCCTACTCTCTTTAGGGGATACAAAAACTAAGAATCTAAGAAATTTATTACAAGAAATAAGCGATCTCTCTTTATTTATAATTGACTTAATAATGAAAACCGCGCCCTACGCTGTGGCCGCACTTATGTTTAGTACGATTATTAACTTTGGAAGTTCCATATTAACGAACCTCGGACAGTATATGCTTGTGGTTTTTAGTAGTTATCTTTTACAGTTTATTTTGGTCTATGGTCTGATTGTAAGTTTTTTCTTAAAAATGAACCCCTTAAGTTTTTTAAAAAAAGCCGGTGCCATTTTTTTAACCGCCTTTTCTACTAGTTCCTCTAGTGCCACCATGCCCACCACCATGAGCACCCTTGAAAATAATTTTGACTGCCCAAGAGAAATCACTGCTTTTTGTATTCCTCTTGGCGCCACTATTAATATGGACGGGACCGCTATGTTTGAATGTATAGCCGCTCTTTTTGTGGCCCAAATCTTTGGAATTGAACTTAGTCTAGCTGCTCAAGTATCAATGATTTTTCTTATTTTACTAAGCTCTATTGGAGTTGCAGGTGTGCCTGGAGGATCCATTCCATTACTTATTGCTGCTATGGTAACTTTTGGAATTCCGGCAGAGGGAGTGGCCATTATACTTGGAGTTGACCGCCTCCTAGATATGGGTCGAACGACTTTAAATGTAACTGGCGATACGATTGGAGCTCTGATTTTGAAAAAAGTAGAAAAAGTATAATTTTATTCTATTTCAAGATAAACAGGGCAATGATCCGAGCCAAGCACCTTATCTTTAATGTTAGCTTTTACAATCCGACCTTTTGAAGCTTCATCAATGCAATTGTAATCAATTCTCCAACCAATATTTCGATCTCTGGCTCGAGTGCGCATGCTCCACCAAGAATACTTATCTTTTGCTTTAGGGTTAAGCTGCCTAAAAGTATCTACCCAGCCAGAATCTAAAAATTCTGACATCCATTCTCTTTCTTGTGGCAAATACCCTGGGCTGTTTTCGTTCGAATCTGGACGAGCCAAGTCTACTGCCTTGTGCGCAATATTGTAGTCGCCAGCAAGAATGATGCTTTTCTTTTTTTTGGCTAATTTTTTTAAAAACTTTTGCAGAGATCGACAAAAACCTAATTTGTAATCTATCCGCTTGCCTTTATCTTGGCTATTAGGAAAATACGCACTTAGCACAAAGCTATCTGCAAACTCCGCAGTTATGACCCTGCCTTCACAGTCATACTCTTGATCATCGATACCCTTAATTATGTTTATTGGTTCCTTTTTAGACAAAATCGCAACTCCACTGTAGCCCTTTTTTACGGCCTTAAACCACGATTTATAAAGACCTAAACGTAGTACTTCTTTAGGTATTTGATCTTCTGAAGCACGCACCTCTTGCAAGCAGTAAATGTCAGCTCGGCTTTTTTTAAGCCAATCGACCAATCCCTTGTTGCTAGCCGCTCTAATTCCGTTCAAATTCCAACTATAAATCTTCGTCACCTTAGTTACGCTATCTTAGCTCCATATTGGACTCAACTACATGATTTTATTGCAATGAATCATCAACGCCAATAAAGCCTACAATTATTCTATTAAACTAAGGAGCGCATCGAATTTTAACGATAAAATAATCTCTAATGAAGTTTTCAGATATAAATATTAGCAAATTCCGTTATTTAATTCTTAGCCTCATCGCGGCTTTTTCTTTTAGCAGCATAAACAGTCAAGCAACTCTGGCATGTTCTTACGTAGCGCCCCTAATGAAGCTTTATTACCACTATCACTATTCACATAAAAAAATGAATAAAAAGCTGCAAAAGTTAATCGTAAATCAATATGTAAAATACATCGACCCCTCTAAAACTCTTTTAATTGAAGAGGACGTCAAAGAAATAAAAAAACTACTAAACGCCTATTTTGTGAAAATAAAAAAATCAAAAGACAACTGTAACGACTTATATACAATTGAAAAAACACTTTTAAGTCGTAGTCTAGAAAACGAAAACTTTGTAAAAGCCATGCTTGATAAAAAATACAAACTCGATCGTAGTGTCGAACTCAATGTAGATTCTAAAAAAAGACCCTTTCCAAAAACTGTTGCTGAAAAAAACAGTCTCCTTGCGAAATATGTACACTTTCAGATTTCAAATTACCTAAGTGCGGACTCAGACTTAAAAGAAGCAAAAAAGAATTTAAAACATAGATATGAACTTTTCACCAAGCAAGCAAAAGATAGAAGCCCTTCGGATGTCCATGTGCGTTTTGTAAACGCATTTGCTTCTAGCCTAGACCCTCACTCACATTATTTTTCACAGGACTCCTATGAAGACTTTCAAATTCAAATGAGCCTTTCCCTCGAAGGCATTGGAGCGACCTTAAGCTCACAAGATGGTTACACGGTGGTAGAAGAGCTTGTTTCTGGCGGGGCTGCTGCCAAACAAGGCGAACTACAACCAAAAGATAAGATTATTGCTGTTGCGCAGATCAAAGAAAAGAAATCCTTTTTTTCATTTAAGCAAAAAAAAGAAACTATTATTAAAAAACCAGTAACAGTTATCGATATGGAACTTCGCGATGTTGTGAAACTTATTCGAGGAAAAAAAGGCAGCAAAGTCAGACTCACAATTTTAAGAAAAGAAGGATCGAAAACTACTAAGTCTAATATTGTGATCACTCGAGACAAGGTGGATTTAAAAGATGAGGTAGCCAAACTTAAATGGCATAAAAAAACTCTCAACGGCAAGACACTTAAATTAGCAGAAATCGAACTACCTTCATTCTACGGAGATGAAAAGAAAAACCGATTAAGTTCTGCGGATATAAAAAAACTGTTACTAGAAGTAAAAAAAGAAAAAGCAGACGGCCTACTATTTAATCTAGCTAGAAATGGCGGAGGGCTATTAAACGAAGCTATTAAAATTGGCGGACTTTTTATACAGTTAGGGGCTATTGTAGCCGCAAAAGACTCTGGCGGCAGAGTTCAAATTCAAAACGATGTGGACCCAAGTATTAACTACAGCGGGCCTATGGTCGTTCTTACGAGTAGAAGAAGTGCTTCTGCCTCTGAAATTTTAGCTGGAGCCTTAAAAGACTACAAACGAGCCTTAATTGTTGGAGCTGACCACACCTTTGGCAAAGGGTCCATACAAACCGTGATGCCTGTTCCTGGAAACCAAGGAGCCGTAAAAATCACTACGGGCATGTTCTTTATTCCAGGTGGACACTCCACCCAACACGAAGGTGTCAGCAGCCACATTGAAATACCTTCCCTATGGAATAGTGAAGAAATTGGAGAACGCACACTAGATGCTTCTATTCCACATGAATCTATAAAAAACTTTATAAGCAAAGACGCTATACCTTCACAAAAGTCATTAAGGTGGACTAAGATTCCTAAAAGAGTCACTAAATCCTTAAGAGAACAATCAAAACTTCGTGTTTCTAAGTCAGAAAAATTTAAAGAAATTTTAAAAGAGATTGCAGAAGCCAAGGAGAACAAAGGCACTATAAAAATTTCGGATATTGACGACAAAAGCAAAAAACAAAATAAAAAGAATAAAGATAAGTCACGTAAAGAAATTATTGCCGAATCAGAAGCTCCTCAGATAGAGGAAGCTCTAAATGTCTTAGCCGATTTAGTTACCCAGCTTAAGTAAAGTCAGGCCATACTTCGATCCAGAATATACTCTTCTTCGGCCTTGCTCTCAGCGAGATCTCTTGCAAGGCCATCTACACGCTCATTTTCTGGAATTCCAGAATGGGCTTTTACGTGCTGCCACAGCAATTTCGCTTGAAAACTGTCTGCGAGCTCATCTAACTTTTGCCAGTAGCTTAAATTTTCAATAACTTTTTTATCTGACTTCTTCCAGCCCCGCTTCTTCCAGGAATGGCGCCAGTTCTTCATGCCGAGCACCAGATAATTGGAATCGGCATTAACAATAATTTGATTTTGCTTATCAGCAGACTCTTCTGGATAATTTTTCTGTAAAAAAACAAGGGCTTGTAAAGCGGCCATAAGCTCCATTTGATTGTTGGTGCTATGACCTTCGAACTTAGCTCTTTCGTGATATTGAACACCAGGAATTTTTACGAGCATAGCCCAAGCTCCTGGACCAGGATTGCCTAGACAAGAACCATCAGTAAAAATTGTGATGCTTTTCATTTAACAACAACATTTACTTTTGTACGAAAATCCTTTCCGTAAGACCGGTGAATGCTGTCTGCAAACTGCAGAGTCAAAACATACTTGCCCGCTGCAAGCTTAATCTTGGCTTCTTGCTGTCCTTTGCCAAAGTGGATATGCCGTGGACTCGTTGGAACAACTCTTCCTGCCACGACGTCTTTAACAGGATTTTTATCACTTGAAATCAGCAAGTGATGGTGTCCGACATTTTTTTTCACCGGCGTTGTTATTGGAGCAACTTTAATTTTTGCTGCCGTTCCGAAGCGTAATAAAATTTCTTGCCCAGCCTTAAAAACAGCTCCGTCTTGCACATTCATAAAACAAACTGTGGCGCTTTTTTTAACACAAGTATTTTTTATAAGCAGGCTTCCGGCAACTTTAGTCACAGGCACTGTATTTTTTGATGCCTCAGACAATTTGTTTTTTATGCGCTCGGGCGAGTGATGGCTGGCGCCAGAACTAAAAGTAAAAATTACAAAAGAAAAAATGATCATTGAATAATTCATGAGCTTAATTTAATTTTTATGTAGCAAATTGTCACGTTGAAATAAAACTTTTTGTAACTCTGGTGCCTCTGGCTTTTTTTGAGCCAGGAAAGCGCATTTGCTCTATAACCATCCGCAAACACTGAGACAAGGCTGAACTCGCATTCGTTTTAGAAACTTGCCGAATCTCAGAAACTCGCCCTTTGGCACTCACAAACCACGAATAGACTACTTTTATAGCTCCATAACGAGATTCTGAAGCAAAGCGTACAAAACACTTTTTAACAGGTCCTCTATACCTACCAAGGCTCGTAGAAAGCTCAGAGTAGCCATGACCATCTCCTTTGAGACTCAAAGTTCCATAGCCTGTGCCCGCACTTGAACTGCCAAAAGCCCCTTTGCCACGAGAGCGACCATAGCTTGAAACATTGCCCTTATAATTCGTCTTTAGCTTGGACTTGCCGGCTCCAACACTTAAACCTTCTGCATCAATTTTACCTTGAGCTGCCTTCAATCCTTGGCCAAGCTGTCCGCCTGTTCCACTTTGCCGGAGGCCGATACTGTTGGCTGCCGTTGATATACTCTGTCTAGCTTTCTTTGAATCTGAGCTAAGCAATTTTGAGTTTTGACCACGACTTAAAAGCTCCGCCGCACTAACAGTATTCTGAGTGCCAGAAGATTTGGCCAAACGCCCTAACAAAGTATCTTTAACTGGATTGCGTTTCTTTTTTGAATAAGATTTAGGGCTTGATTCCCGAGCTCTAAACGAAGAACTCGATGCTTTTTTTTGAAAATTGGCTTTTTTGATTTTTTTTGATTTTTTTACAATTCTTTTTTTTGGTTTAACTTTTTTTTCAACTACCTTCTTTTGCTTGTTTTCTACAACTTGGGGTAATTTTTTTTGCTCTGCTTCTTTTTTGATTTTCTTTACTTCTTTTTTAGGCTGCAGAATCTGAACAACTATAGGTTTTTCTACCGCTTTTTTATCATCCAGGGAAACAATTGTTGGAAATGACAAATAAAACAATAAAAACAAAAGCACAAACTGGGCACTGGCCACATACCACAGTTTCTTATTTCTAAAAAAACTAAAGCGCTCTTTAATGTCTTCATATACGTAGACTTTAGGAATGATTTTAACAACTATGCTCATGCTTGGGCTGTCTATAAGCATTCTCTGCCCTACTCCAAGAACGGCTTCATCAGAACTTACGCTCTGCTTATTTTTATAAAAACTTAAGTCATTAAACTTACAGAGCACTTTAAAGGTATTGCTTTCTTTTTTTCTTATGAAGCGAAGTTTTTTTGAAATTTTCGACCTATAGTTTTTTTTTGCACTTACTTCGATTAATTCAAAGTCTTTTAAGACTTTTTTATTGTTTCGTTTAGAAAAGAAATACACTTGCAAAAGTTTAGCGCTGGCTTCGTTTTGATTTTTACGATGAGGCGAGGAGCTGACCTTAGTATAGAGTTCATTCATTTGACTATTTTTGCCCACTTAGACAATATGTTAAATTGCGAAGCAAAACGTAATTCTTCTTGTGTGAACTTCAACATGACACGATTTTTTTTAAAATTTAAAAGTAAGCCGCCTCTTAAAGAATAATAATCTTCTAATTTGGCTAGAGGATTGTCTTTTTTAGCACGAATGAGCTCTAGCAAAACCAAGGCGCCATAAGACTGTTTTTGTTTGATTAAATTTCTTAAGACTTTTGCTTGTGAATTGTTTTTATCCATAAAAAACTTAGGCCAAGGCCATTTCTTTAAAGACGGAGAAGCTAAAGTAAGAGCCTCTTGTTTTAATTTTTTGATATTTTTTTTTGACGAATTTTTTAACTTAGTAAACTCTACAGCCTGTTTTTGAAATTCAGCAGCCACAGATGCCAAACCTTTTTTATAGGCAGTAATTTGGCCCGCTTTAAAATCTTTGGGGGCGGGACTGCGCAAAATCGTTTCGGCAAGCCTTCTTTCGCTTAGTTCAGCAATGCTGTAAAGCTCGTATTGTTGGCTAGGAGCTTTGTCTACTATCTGAGACAGCAATTTTTTTCGTAAAAGCCTAATATTCTTAACTAAAGTTTCTATTTTAGAGTTCCAAGATTGTTCATTGTCTGAGCTTAGTGGCCACAGCAATTTTTTATAGTCATCGACAACACCAATATGCGTCTTTTTTCGCCATTCAGCTGGAGCCATTTCTGCTAAAATATTTTTTAATTTTTGATCAAAAGCAAGAAACCAATTATTTTCGACAAAACGACTGGACCACAATAAAAGAAAGCGCTCCACTCGATTTAAAGATTGCTTTTTACTTAAAAAATATTTTTTAACTGCTGCCGGATCACGCAGCATAAGCAGATTAAACAATACGATCTTCTGATTGTTAGCAAGTTTTTTACTGCGCGTAATTAAATTTTGCGGCTTGATAACGAGCTCAGACATTCTTTTAATATATATTTTGCTTTCATCGAGAGCCGTTTCGGGAAAAACTGAAAGGAAGCTATAGGCTCGATTAAAATTGCCCGCATAAAGAGCGTCATCAACAATTCGTTCATAAAGTGCCTTTATGGATTTATTACTTAGACTGTTGGCTTTTAAACTTTGAAAAGCTTCTTTCAATTTTTGCCAATTCTTCTTTTTGTAAAAATACAACAGCCAATCGTGCTTAACCTGCAGTAGCTTCTTTGGATCATCACTGTTCTTCTCATATAAAGATATGTATTTATTGAAATTTTTTGTATTTGAATTTTCTTGAGCCCCTAGGGCCAATTTAAGAATTGAGTCCTGTTTAAGCCTTTTGAGCAAAGGATTTTTAGCTGCGCCACGCACTTTGGAAAGCTTATGATTTACGAGCTCTTCATATTTTTTGATCTTAAATCTATACTTCTGAAGAGAGACTAAGTCTTGCAATTTGTTTTCTTTATCAAAAACATCTCTTAGTATTCTTTCTTTTACATTGGCGTAGCGCTTATCGTCTAGAAGCGCAAAGAGCCTCAGTTTTATTTTTCTCCAATGGCTAGACTTAGGATATTTCTTCGAAAAGTAATCTAATTCTTTAATGAGCAAAGCTGCTTTAATTTTTTTTACTTCATATAACTTCTCTAAACTGGTTATTTTTTTCCAGTGATAATCTTGATGTTTGGCCTTTAAAGTCGTATTTGACAAGATGCGACCAGTGGCCTTAACAACGCAGGCCCAATCTTTTTCGTACCAGCATAGATCAAAAAGAAGTTCTTGATTCTTAGTCCACAAAACTTTCCCTTTAAAATATCTTCGATAGTCTTCGATTAAAACTTTGATTTTCTTGCTCGAAGATTTTTTATTTTTTTTATGGTTCAGAATCTCTATATTTAACAGTTCACTGAGAATCGCTTCAAAATCTTTATTGATTTTGAGCCTACTTTTCTTATTTTTATCTAATTTATTTCTTTGCATAAAGGAAACAAAGGATAGATAGCTTTTGTAGTATAATTTATCGTTTTTTAATTTAGAAATTTCTTTTAAATTTTCCAAGCGCAGAACTAAACTTTGAAAAGGGTTTTTTTCTAGCTTGTACAATTCATCTAAAATAATTTTTTTATCTTCTAATTTCTTCTCTTGGTTGTAGAATTGATTGACCTGACTTAAAAAAAACTTCTTTTCAGAGTTTTTCTCAAGATTCATTTTCATTATATCTATAATTACTTCTGCCTTGTTTTTCTTAACAAGTGTACTTGCCAGGTCTCGAATAACATCTTTTCGAAAGGATCCATTGGGATATTCATTTAAATGTTGCAAAAAGACTTCTTGAGCTAATTTATATTTAGAGAGCTTACGGTAACACCAGCCAGACTTAAAGAGCGCCAACTCTAGTTCATCTTTGTTTAAACCATTTTGAGCCGCTTTGTAATAGCGAAGAGCTTCTAGGTAATTATCTTTATTGAAGTTGTATTCAGCTAGATAAAGTCTAATCCAAGCTGATTCTCCAGAAATAGGATCAAGCTCTACAGACTCTTTAAAAGCCACATAGGCTTGGTCTTCTTTAATCAAATTAGAATAAATAAGCCCAAGGGTGTAATTGCTTTTTGCTTTAATTTCTTTTTTTGCGTAGATAGAGTCATTTACAAAAAGAAGATCATACTCAGCTTTTCTAAATAATTTTTTTTCTTCTTTGGAATAATTTATTTTTTTTGAATTAAGTAGTTTTTTTTGAGCCAGCAAATAATAGTTTTGAGCTCTTTGGTAATACAAAGACTCCCTTTCTTCTCCTGGCAGTGAAGTGTTTATGGCATCTGTAATAACTTCAATTTGACTTCTTAACTCCCGAGCAGTTTTTTTTGAAACAGCTATTTGCTTTTCTATGATCTGGGCGAAGCTAGAGCTGATTAACAATATGTATATTAATAGTTTATTCACTGCTGTTTCTCGCTAAAAATTGTATTTGTTCAAAACCACTTTTTCTAAAGTATTCAAGTACAGGAAATAATTCTTCATAAGCAGTCTGTTCATCTGCAATCACAGATATAAACTTAGAGGACAATGTAAAAATACTTTTCTCTTCTTCGGCTTGTAAAAATTTTAGTATTTTCTTCTTCAAAGCAGGATAACGAAGGTCTACTTCTTTAGAGCTAAAAGCAGCTAAGGGAATTTGAGTTTGCGGCCAAAGGCTAAATTCAACATTTTTATCGAGCAATACTACTTTAAGACCCTGATCAATTTCTTTGCTACTAAACAGCTCAGGTAGTTTTATTTGGCCGGGAACAATTAATTCTGCTACGCCAAAAACACCACCTAAGACTAAAAATAAAATAATAATAGACACTATGTCGATCAAAGAGGTCAGATTAAGCTCAAATGCATTTTTTCTTCTTTTCACAGTTCCTCACCATCTCCATCTTTCAGGAAGGTGGAACTATCTTCTGGACTCAACAAAGCAAGTTGCCAACCTGATTCACTTATAGATTCCATAAAATGGAGTAACTTTTGATAGCCTACTCCCTTCTCGGCACCGAGTTGAATCAATTTAGACTTTTTTAAACTTTCTGCAAAAAATTCAGAACCTAATTCTTTCAGCCATTTTTCAAATTCTGCATAATTTACATAACTATACTGAGCCTCTTTAATCACTATTTTCGAATTGTAATTAAGTCGCAGCTGAATAGCGTAATTTTCTTGCTCTTGTCTAAGAATAATTTTTTGTTCAATAAAATCATCTGGCTCTTCACTCAGGATTGCCGTTTTAAAAGCCGGCATTGAGTATTGACTGTGTTTTTCAAAATTTGTTGAGAGCACAAGAAAAAAAATCACTATAATAAACAAGTTTAAAATAGGAACGACATTTACACCTTGTTCCTGTCTACGACGGCGAATTTTAAACACAAGCGACTAAGCCTCACCTTGTTCAATCCAGCTCATCACATCATAAGCCGCTTTTTGCGATCTAAAATTTATCTTATCTGCTCGTGCGCTACACACGCTGTGAATAACCATAGCAATCACTCCCACGATCAAACCTGATGCCGTAGAAAGCATGGCTTCAGAAATACCCGAGCCCAAGAGCTCCGCCTTTTGAGCTGCCTCTTTGCCAACAAGTGATTGAAAGGTTTTGATCAAACCGGTAATCGTTCCCAGAAGCCCAAGCAATGTTGCCACATTAGCCAGCATGGCAATATAGCCCAAACGACTTTCGCTTTTTTCGCTAATTTCTACCAAAGAAGACTGAACCGCCGCCCGCATAGCCTCAACACTGCTGTCAGCCGCAACAATAGCCCGGCTAATCATCTGCAAAATCATAGAGGATTTTTTTTTCTGGCAAACCTGCAAAGCTTCTTCTTGACGGCCTCCAAGCAAAAACTCTCTAACCTTAGCTTGGTGTGATTTAAAAAATCCACGTAACTGAAAGAAGAGCACAAAGAAGCGCTCCGAGGACACTAAAAACAAACAAAAGGCCGCAATTAAGATTAACCAAGTAGCAAAGCCACCTTTAGAAAGCAGTTGTTGAAAAAATAACATGAATCACCCTCTCCCTCTAAAAGTTTATAGACATTTACAGACGAAAGCAATCATACAATGCCATTTAGAATTATCTGTCAGATAAAGATTTAAACTAAGTTTTGACTTACAGAAGAGCGCTCAGGTGAATTTTCTATCAAATTGCAAGAAATGGCATCAAGTAACTTTGGCATAAGCGAGACTTTTGAAGCATATTCGAATTTAGTAATTTCTTGATCAAAAGAACTAAAAAGCCATAGATTGTTATTAACATCATCGGGCCCGCCTAATCGACAGTGATTGGCTACCGTGAAATCGGCGTGTTTTTTTAGCATTTTAGATCGAACTCTTTTAACAAAAGAATCGTGATCAGCAAGCTCCGTGTCTTCGAGCGAGAAGGACACCATTTTTTGATGAGCTTTTTTATTAGAAGTCATCCACCGAACAAAGTCTGTGCTTTTTTCTATTTCCAGTTTAGAACTAGCTAGACTATTACGTGATATTTTTTCTTTACCATTTGTTAACAACTTAAAATCTAATACGGCAGCTAATGAAAAGCACCAATCGGCCCATGGCCACAAACTTTCAAGAGCTATTTGATAGTCTTCTAGGGATTGATATGAGGTAACGTCATAGCCATCGAAAAGAGCTCGCATTGGCTCAGTAACGGGCCCTAACAGCACTTTAACTTCAGCTCCAAGCTCACGGAGGCTGCGGGCCAAGCCCCAGCCACTAAGGCCTGATGATCTATTTTTCAAAAAGCGAACGCTGTCAATGTCCTGACGCATAGGACCTGCTGTTATGAGTATTTTCTTCGAGCTAAAAGTATTTCTTGTATGGGGCATACAAGAATATGAGAGCAAAAATTCGATTTCTTTTTCGATCGCATAATTATGGGCAATATGTCCTGCGCCAACCTCTCCGCAAGCCAAATCACCATCAACCGGACCTAAAAAATAAAAACCATGTTTTTTTAGCTTAAGTACATTTTCTTTTACAATTGAGTTTTCCCACATCGCCGTATTCATTGCGGGCACCATTAGAACCGGCCCCCTATAAGCCAATATTTGAGTGGACATAAAATCGGCTGCCAACCCAGCAGCCAGCTGTCCTATAAAATTTGCCGTGGCGCCATAGACAACAATTAATTTAGAATTTCGAGCACACTCTATGTGATCTGTTGAAAAATGATCTTCAGCAAAAAGATCATTACTTAGAACGGGCTGAGAACTTAAACACTCCATAAGCTTAGGGCTTACAAATTGCTCGGCAGACTTACTAAGCACACACTGAACTCTGTAGGATTGCTTTGCCAGGGACCTCAACAAATCAGCAGATCGATAACTTGCAACGCTCCCTCTAATAAAAAGCGAAATAGACACAGCACAATCCTAACTCTAAGAAGCTTCATGCCAAAGCCCAATCAAACAACGCGGCGAGTCTTGAATCTAAAAATTGTCAATACAAATAAGCCTAACTATAAGTACAAAGTGATGGATTTTCTAGGTTCGCCATTAAAATGTGGAAATTTAACTTTGGCTATAGCAACAAACAGCGAACAAATACAACGCTGTCAAAAACTTAGATTTGAAGTCTTCAATAAAGAGCTTGGTGAAGGCATTGCCGAAAATCAAGAACTGGGCTTAGACGTCGATCAATTTGATCAATACTGCGAGCACTTAATGGTACTGAACGAAGACAAGCTCATTGGCACCTTTCGAATCTTACATGGAAGTAATTTTGGTAAAGATGGTTTTTATTCACAAAGCGAATTTCAAATTGATGATGTTTTAAAAAAAATAGAAATGCCATCTCTAGTGGAAGTTGGCCGCGCTTGCATTGACCCTGAACACCGAAAGCAAATAACATTAATGGCTTTGTTCATGGGGCTTTGGACTTATTTACGAACTAAAAAAACCAAATACTTTTTTGGATGCTCCTCTCTTCCTCCTGAGTGCACGGCCGATGACGCCGTCAAAACGGCACAAATATTAGAAGAAAAAAATCTTTTTTCTAAGGAGTATTTTGCAGAACCTTTGAATTCTCATAAATTTTCTGGCGACCCCGAAAAGGGTCAAGATCGCTGCTCTGATTTAATGAAGCTTTATTTTAAGTTAGGTGCCAAGGTTATTAGCAAACCAGCCTATGATCCAATCTTTAAATGCTACGATGTTTTAACCTTATTTAATATTGAAGAGCTTTCACCTTTTGGCCGAGATTTAATCAATAGATTTGATGGTCAAATATCCAAACAAGAAAACCCAAGCAAGAATGCGGAGACGACCACATGACACAAGAAAGCTTTGAAAATTTTAGCGGCATAGAAGTTAATGTCTTGCCCGAGTTTGACTCCGACAACTCAAACCCTGAGGCCTCAGTCTTTATTTACAAGTACCACATAAAAATCAGCAATCGAGGCGCAAGAACCGTTCAGCTCAAATCGAGACACTGGATTATTGCTGATGCCTTTGACAATGTAGAGGAAGTCAGGGGGCCAGGAGTTGTTGGACAAACACCAGTGCTTAGTCCCGGCGAAAGCTTTGAGTACACAAGTTTTTGTCCGCTTAGCACCCCTACTGGAAGTATGAAGGGTAGCTTTAATTTTGCCTTAGATGATAAATCAAATTTCGAAGTTCCAGTTACAGAATTTAAATTTAAAGAAAAAAGTCTTTTTAATTAATTAGTCGGCCTAGGCGGCCCTTTGCGCTTTCTAAATAAAATAAGTCCTTTTGTTAAGTCGTACTGAGAGACTCCAATTGTCACCTGATCACCGACGCCACAACGAATTTTAAATTGCTTCATTTTGCCACAAAGCTTTGAATCCACAGTCTTGCCGTTCTCTAGAGTCACAACGTAAGTGCCTCCACCCGGCATAGCCGTAATCACACCATCAATTTTAGTCAAATCGTCTCTAGCCATTAGGGGCTAAAATTAGCTAAGCTATGGCTGGAAAGCAAACGAAAATGTCAGAAAATAGCGAATTAGACTTAGATCTAGCCAGCCAAGAGTGGGGCTTAAGCCTGCTAGATCATTCCAGGGAAAATTCAATAGAGTTGGATTTTTTGACCAAGCTTAGTCAAAAAATCCAACTCTTATTAGACAACAATCCTCAAAAGCTCAAATCGCACTTGTACCGCCTCGACATTAGCGAAGAAAAATACAATCGAATTTTGACTCACACCTCACCAAACAACAAGGCAAAAAAAATAGCCGAAGTCATTTTAGAACGAGAAAAACAAAAAGCAATAACTCGAAAAAAATTTTCAACATAACGACTTTTGTCAATAAACCTTTTATGAAATGATTTTTTATTCAGAGATGTTGATATAAAATACATGTATATGGAACTTCTTCTTTTAGTCTTTGCTATAATAGCTATTTCGCTATTTATTTGCTTTGTAAAAATAACTTTTCTTTATTCAAAGAACGATAAGAAATGGTATTGTTACATGCACCAAAGAAATCTTTACTCAGACCACCAGAAGATACCTTTCCCTCATGAAAACTTAATTCAATATCAAGAAAATCAGTATCAGACCCTACAGCTCTTCCACAAATTCACATTAGAAAATAGTATGATTTACACTTTAGTAGCTGGTTCATTAATTGGTTATTACTGGCAAAAAAGTATGGTCCCCTGGGACGACGATATAGATCTAGTTCTTCGAGAAAAAGATTATAAGAAACTGTTTACTCTATACGAGAATGCATCCAATGAAAAATCAACTTACAGAAGCGACACCAAATGGCGCTATAAGGAAATAAAACTTTATGATCAATTTTTCTATCTGTTTATAAGAAAAGACAATCCAGGCTGGATGAAACTAAAGAAAAAACCAAGTTTTAATTTTGAAAAAAAGACCGGAGGCATTGACATCGGATACTGTCAAAATAGTGATGGAATCACCTTTGAGAGCATAAACACTTCAAAAGAATGTCCTGGGCCACTCAATCATCACAACTCAGAACATTATCCAGAAATTAATTTCGGAACCGCAACAGCAAGAGCCCCTGAAAAGAACATAGGTAAAATGTATCTCAACAAAGTCTACGGAAAAAATTGGTCCATAAAGATACACCCCTCAATAAAATCCAAAACATTCCCTACAAAGAAGACGTTTGAAACTAAAATCAAGAAATTATTTTTTTAAGATGTTGTTTAAAATAAGAGAAAAACCCATACGGATAAACAAAAAAGTATCGTTTGTACAAACGAAGGGGATCTTGACAAAGGCGATAAAACCACTCCAGCCCAAAACGTGAAAATGAAGCAGGACACCTCTTCGTTTTTTCAGAAATAAAATCGAGCGATCCTCCAATACCTATAATCGTTTTTCCCTTAAACTGAGCCTTAATTTCTCTACTCAAATTAAGTTGTTTTGCAGAATCAAGGGCTAACAAAATAATTTTATTCTGAGGTTTATTTAAAGCACTACGCAATTTTTGATTTTGCCACAACTCTTTATCAACTAACCCATCATAAAAAAAAGCAACTCTTCCTTCATACTTTTCTAAAATTTCATTTTGATGTTGCGACCCAATAATGACGATGTTTTTTATTTCTTCTTTTTTAAAAATCCATTCAACTAGATCAGCACCAGTGACTCTTTTATTAAGAGAGAAAATTTTTTTTAAGAAAATATATACAGGAAATCCATCGGCAGTAATTATATCTGCCTCTAACAGTTTATTTCTATATTTTGTAAAATAATATGACTTCGATACAAATTCCCAATTCAAAGTAATTATACTAACACTCTCTTCTTGTACCAGCGAATACCGATTGAGTATCATCTCTTTTAACTCTAAATGGTCAACACAGCTAACTTTAACTGGTCCAAAATCAACTTTGGGGAACATCTCTTTATATTATCTGACAGCCACACGAAACAATGTTAAGTTCGTGTGAAGAATCTTAAAGTAGTTTAGATATGATTAATGACATAAGTACTAATTTAGAAGACCCTCCTGTTTTTGAATATATACCCATGAAAAAGGCTCAAAAAATGGACTACTGCAAAAATAGAGCATTCGAGCAGCGCAAGAAGCATCCTGAAATTAAAACTCTTGTATTAGCAAAACAAGAAAATCTAAACCTATTTAACAAGGTACTTAAATGTGCTAAAGCCTGCCCCAACTGGAAGCTTCACTCTGTCAATCCAGACAATCTAAAAATTGAAGCAACCGCCACAACACCAATTCTTCGCTTCAAGGATGATCTTGTTATTGAAATAAGAGAGCGTAATAAAAAGGAATGGGCCATTGAGATGAGATCAAAGTCTCGACTTGGTCGAAACGACTTTGGAGCCAATGCCAAGAGAATCACCATGTTTTTTGAAAAACTTAGAAAGCATGTTTGAAATAATTTAAATGACATAGGCCTTTTATTGCTTAGAGCACTTCCGGCTTTCTTCATGCCATACTCCCATTGTTGAAGCAAAGCCATTAAATACCAACAGTTGTTATCAATTAGTTTTCCAGATCCTCTTGTTGTAGGAAACAACGGAGCTGATTAATTAATATTTCTACAAATATTTTTTAAATTTTGATTACGAAATAATTAAATCCATTTAGATTGCCCTGCTTCGTAGAAACTCAAAAATTTTTCACCAGGATTAATCTCTGAATTTATTTTCCAAATAAAATAATAATTAATCTTCTTAAGCTAAAAACTCTGCAAGAGAAGTGATTAAAGTATTTTTTATATTAAATTGTTCATGGACAAAACCTAAAGAGGGTTTATTCCTTGCGAATGCAGTTATATTAGAGAGTGAGCTGTTAGAACAAACCAAAATAGAGCAGTTTAACATTTTTGTAAAATCATCGATGACCGATGACTCAGGATCAAAGAAGTATGACCTTTTTTGGGCAAATATTTTTACGTCAACAATATTACTCTTTTCTGAGCATATCTCAATTTTTAAACCATCATGTAAAGATAGCAGCTTATCGCAAATCTGTTCATAGGTTCTTATATTTATAAAGTCATGATTCTTATATTTTTTTTTATATCGATTTTTTATCAGCTGCAATGGAAAAACAGGAGACAGGTCACCTCTTCTAATATGTAGAACAGCTAAATTGTCTGGATATTTTCGATAGTGTAAATCTCTAAACTCTTTTAAAATCTCTTTTAAAATACAATCATCTGACTGTATTAAATTCGAAAAATTGACACGAGTCCCCGTAGTTAGAACAAAAATAGTATTTTTATCACAATTTTGAAAATGTTTTGCAAATGATGAAACTTTAGATCCAACCCATGTTCGGTCACATATCTTCTGTATTCTAGATTCAGAGAAGTCGCTCAAACTTGCAATTCTTCCCTTAGAAAAATGCTCAAGCTTAAAGCCATCTAAATACTCGGTAGAATTAAACACAAAATCATGTTTAAACTTTTTCGCCAAATAGACAGCGCTAAGCTGATCCTTCAACTGATGACCAGCTCTCCCTCCCTCATTGAGACTTTCACACATTATTATGGCCATACCCACCTTTAAAATAATTGTACTTCTTATTTTGTTAAATTTTGTTTATTGTTAAAAAATTCTTGAAAAACTGACGCACTCATTCGTAACGTCAATTTCATTTCACAAAAAACTTAGAAAGCAGGTTTGAAATAATTTTAAAACACTAGAATTTACACACGTTTTAATTAATAATACTAACTGTGTATAAAAAAATTTTAAATGATACCGGCCTTTTATTACTGAGAGCACTTCCAGCTTTTTTCATGCTATACTCCCACGGTTGGAGCAAAGCCATTAAATATCAACAGTTATCAAGCAGCTTCCCAGATCCTCTTGGCGTAGGAAACAACGTTTCACTTTTGTTGACTATTTTTGCTGAAGTCATCTGCAGTCTAGCTCTTATAACAGGTTTATTCACTCGCCTGGCTGCGTTCCCGCTCAGCATCACCATGCTAGTTGCCGCCTTTATTGTTCACGGCTCAGATTCATTTGCAAAAAAAGAAATGGCTTTACTCTACTTGGTATGTTTTATCGCAGTACTTTTCTTGGGTCCTGGAAAATTTAGCCTCGACTCAACCATTAGAAAGAAACGTCAGGCTTAAGCGTGCAAATTCCGAAAAGAATTTACATATTTTGGCTTCAAGGCTGGGAAAGCGCGCCAAGAGTAGCAAAAGCCTCTCTTAGAAGCTGGCAGGTGCTAAATCCTAAGTACGAAATCATCAAACTGGATGAATCTATTTTATACAAAAAAATGGAGCATCATTTGAGAGCTCCATACAATCCTTTTCGCTATATAAAAGACAAGTGGAAGATAAGATACTCTCATCTTTCTGACATATTAAGGATTATGCTTCTTGTAGAAAATGGAGGCATCTGGGTAGACGCGACCACAATTTGTCGCAAGCCCCTTGATGAATGGCTAGGAGAATACACTAAGAATAATTTCTTTGCCTTTGCAAATTCAATAAACAAAGTAACGGTTGCTAGCTGGTTTCTTGCAAGCACAAAAGGTAACTATATTATACTAAACTGGGCACAAGACGTAGATTCCTATTGGAAAAAAAATAAAAAAGCACATGACTATTTTTGGTTACATGAACTTTATAGTCAGCGCTTAAAAGATGATATTAAGTTCAGAAAAGAACATCAGCTCATGCCGTTCTTTGATGCAAGTCAAAAAAAAGCACTTGGACCACATAAGTTCGTCCCCTATAAAAAAAAACTACTACAAAAAATTACCAAAGACATCAAAGAAGATATCGACAAAAGCGATTCTCCTTTATTCAAGCTTACAAACAAAGTAGTATGTAATAAAAACTCTGTATTTGATTATCTACTACAACCTTGAAATCAATTAAAAAGGACCTTAAAGACATCTATAATAATATTAATCAAAAAAACTTTATAAGTACTTATTTTTTAGATATGACCAAAAGCATTTCTGTCCGCTGTATGCATTAAGTTGTTTTTTAAAAAAAGACCCATACAAGTGAACAGCGTAAACATTCTCATCCTCCAAAATGTTACTTTGATAATCAAAATTAAAATCAAAAAAACAGTCCACATTCTTCCAGCCAACTGGGTAAAAAGACTTCTTAGGCAAAATTGAAATATTTTGTTTTTTAAGCAGATCAAGATTTCTAGTTAAAAAGTCAGGTCCCCCCAAAACACCCCAAGGAGCTTTAGACAAAGAGTACTTCTTCATAAACAATGAACACAGGAAATGCTTATATGAAATATTTGAGCATAATCCTACTTTATTTTTATTTAATAACTGCTTTAAGTAAAAATTCTTAGGATTTTCAAAATTGTTAATTCCTTTTTTTGCCAAAAGTGAATTTTTATTTAACTTCATAACGGCACCGTTGACTGTTTGCGCATCCTCCCATGCAACAAATTGCGGCATATTGATCTCTTTAAAATCTCTTAAGCAAACTATATCTAAGTCAGTCCAAATGCCTCCATAATCATGTAAGTATTTTAATCGAAAATAATCTGAGAACTGAGCCAAAGTCTTTACTTGACCATGTTGGTTAAAAAACATTTTGTTTCTATTTATTACCGCATTCGCATCTTTGTTTTTTGCATTGGAAGGCAGATTGTTAATTGGAGAATAAGAAAAAATATGTACGTTATATCCTAAATTTTCATACGATCTTAGACATACTTTTTCAACATCACTAAGTCTATTGCCCTCCCAAAAGGAAATAACTATACGGCTCATTTTATCCTTCGCTCATAAATGCAGAAACCCTGTTCATCAAGCTTTCAACATAGCTCAAATGTTTATCAGGATTTTTAGATGGATTTTCAAAATTAATTTTTTCAAAATTTTCAATAAAATCTTCAAAAACCATGCAATTGAAAAATTCTGTTATACCATTCAACCTTGGATCATTTTTGATTTGCTTGTTGGTTAAAAATAGAACAGGCACCCCCATTGCAAGACAAGGCAGGGCAACATGTATTCTACTTGTGATCACAAATTTTGCTTTTGCATATAAGTTTATAAACTCTTTTGCTAGCTCTAACCTCATTTGAGGGTTGGCAAAACTTTTAGAAAAACTATGTGATAAGTATCGGCAATTTTTTCCTACTTTTCTCTGAATATTTTTCCAGTTTTCTTTTGGAAAGTTTTTATCTAGAGGCATAGGGTATACATAATTTCCATCATGTCCAAATGCATCAACAAAAATTACTTCATTCGATTGAAAAACTTTAGGTTTTTTTATCGTCAGTGTTAGACAGGCTGAAAAATAAGCTTCTATACCTCTCTTTTTCATTAATTCCAGGGTTTGGTAGTCACGGCACCCAACGGGGCCATGACTTTTTAGATATTTTACTACTTCATCAGAAAGAAGGTTTTCGTTATCGCAATGAAAGGCTACAAACAAAGGGTCGAAAAAAGGAGCTGGTGGAAAATTATAATCATTCTTATTTTTATGCATAAACCACCCGTTGAGAATTATTTTAACCTTGTGATCTTTTTTTTTATAAAGGCTTAACCTGTCGCGGTCATATAATCCGTTAATATTTGGTAGAAATTGCGAAGCAGCTATACTCTGTATATCGTCTCCAATATTATCAGTTGAATAGCTCAGTAATCCGTATTTATTATTGTTAATTTTTTCCATCCAAAGATATTATATATTGAAAGTACGCAGTTTAAAATTAAGATTTTTTATACAGATTCGTAATTAAAATTATCCGACAACAATATGACACTATATGTTTAGATCTAAATTTTCTTCGTCAACATATCAAGGGTTAAATAATTAATTCAACCTTCATCTAGAGGGTCACTACGGTACAATGAAAGAACTATGAACGTAGTTGCATGTTTTGATAATAACTTAGCAAACGTCTCACTTGCTAGCCTCAATTCATTAAACAACACGTTAAAAAGTAAAATATCTTTACATATTTTTGCAAGAAATTGGACAAAGAAGAGCTTGAAGCTCTATTCAAAACTTCCCTTTGAGATGTTGAATATTTCGATTTACGTATTGAATAATGTAAACTTTTTCAAGAAAAAAAATCTACATCTTTTGGGACACACCTCAGTCTCTACAATGGATCGCTTACTTATACCCGATCTGCTTAAAAGCATTGACAAGGCTTTATACTTTGACACTGACACAATATTTCATAAAGATATAAGGAGTATTTTCGAAATCGAACCCTTGAACGGAATAGCTGCAAGACCGTCTTCTAACCTTACTCACTCCAGAATATTTTCACTTATATCTCAATGGACCGCAAATGATATTATTGCAAATAAAATTTCAGAAGATCTATCAAAAAAGCTCAAAATCAAAGATATTAACCCACAGAACATTACCTGTTTTAACGCTGGCATTTTATTAATGGATACTATGTTTTTAAGAAGCAATAATTTTTTACATAATACAAAAGAGTGGGTAGACAAATATCAAGTCAATGACCAACTTGCGCTCAACCTTTACGCAACGGGAATTTACACTAAACTACCACCAGAATGGAATCACTATATCGGAAGAGAGAGCATAGAAGCACCCTACATAAGCCATTATGTAGGTAACGTAAAACCATGGAGTAAAAAATTATACACAAAAAAAAGATGTATTTGGTTAAAAAACCATTTCTTTCAAAAACTTCGAACTAAGCGACTACACCAACCAAGAATCTTTCAAGTAGAGCTATACAACGGTGATTTTAAAAAGAAAGAAATCAAATTTACGAGCATTATATAATATGGATCTGAAATTTTTACATATTACTAAATGTGCTGGCACAACCATAGAAAATGCGGCAAAAAAAAAGGGTGTAAACTGGGGCCGTTTTGACAAAGAGCTATTAGAAAACACTATTGTGGAAGCAGCTAGCAAGTCTTTTTGGCACTACCCACTCCATTATTTTAATCAGGATTTTTTATCAAAAAACACTTTTTTTACTGTCGTCCGCAACCCATACGAACGAGTTGTTAGCGAAGTATACTGTCCACATGCGGGCATAAAGAATAACTTAGTTAATTTTGACACAGATAAATACAATAAATTCATTCAATACAATATAACGAAAAATCATTTAACAAGCAATAATCATTGGGAGGCTCAATCTAACTATGTTTTCGACAGTCACAACACTAGACACGTTAAACATGTTTTAAAATTAGAAAATTTTCCTCACAATTTCAACACTCTAATGAGAGCTTTCTCAATAAAAGTAATTGTACATGAGAAACAGAGAGACAACAAATCACCAAATAAAATATTTGATGCAAGCCACTTTAACTCAAAAACTTTGGAGCTAATTAATAAACATTACTACAAAGATTTTTTAAATTTTGAATACGATATAATTAAATCCATTTAAAGCACCCTGCCAGGCAAAGGCTTTAAAATTTTTGCCAAGATTAATCTCTAAATCTATTTTCTAAATAAAATATTGGAGACATGTGATATATAAGTCCACAAATAGTTTTTCTGTGTGCTAACAGCAGATATCAAAAAAAAGCATAAGCTTTCAAAATAGACTTTAATCTACGCAGCCAACTTATTGAGTTTATAAAAGTATGACTTCCTACCCATAAGTTCTTCATAGTTGCCTATCTCGACAACTTTTCCTCTATTTAAAACTACAATTTTATCCGCTCTTTTTATGGTGGACAAGCGGTGCGCAATAATAATCATAGTTCTATTTTGGCTTGCATTATACAAGGCAACTTGAACTTCTTTTTCAGACGAGGTATCGAGCGAGCTTGTTGCCTCATCAAGTAGTAAGATTTCTGGACTATGAATAATAGCTCTGGCTATAGCCAACCTTTGTTTTTGTCCACCGGACAACATCAAACCTCTCTCACCAACAGTTGTATCTAGTTTTTTTGGCAAATTATACACAAACTCATGAGAGTTTGATTTAATTAAAGCCTGTTCTATTTCCTCTTTACTGGCATTCTCTTTTGCAAGTAGCAGGTTGTTTCTTATTGTATCATTAAACAAAAATGGACTTTGTCCCACAACTCCAAATAACTTTCTTATACTTTTTACGTCGTAGTCTTTTAAATTTATTCCATCATATAAGATTGCACCTTGGAGAGGATCATACAGTCTAAGCAACAACTTTGAAAGCGTGGATTTTCCCCCTCCGCTTTCTCCAACGATAGCAGCTGTCTCACCTTTCTTAATTGTTAAATTTATATTTTGTAAAACACTTGTTTTTTTGTCATACGAAAACCCAACATCAACCAGTTCAATCTTGTCTTTTAATCCTTGAAATTGAATTTTGCCAACTTGCATTTTCAAATCTTTAGAGTCATTTAAAAATTTGTAAATTTTTTCAACCGATGGAAGGCAACTGTAAATAGATGTTAGATTTGAAGAAATTTGTTTTACGGAAGGGAACATTTGAAACAACAACAACATAAATGTGAATAGGCCTGCTGTACTAAGCTCACCACTGTTAATAAGAAATATTTTTGCAATAGTTATCGTTGCCAACAAAAATAAAATACCGGTTATTTCGTAATAAGGAATATTAAGAAAATTATTTGCAGCGCCCTTTAGCGAAGATACCACATAATCATTGCTTAATTTTTTATGCCTAATAGAACTAGACTCTTCTTTTGCATTCATTTTTAAAACAAAAACACCATTTAAACATTCGTGTACATAATTCATATATTGTGTCAGGTATCCCAAACTAACTTTAGAAATCTTCTTGGACCTTTTTACAATCACTCTTGAACCAGTCAAGATCAGCATAATTCCAAGCATAGACACCAATGAAAGCTTTGTTGAAATATTCAATAAAAAAGTCAAGCTCACTATCAGTATAAAAATGTTTTGCAAAAGATTGGCAACTTGTGAAACTAACGCAGAAAATCTATCGATGTCTCCAATAAAATTTTTCAGTATTTCACTACTTTTCACCTTAGAAAAATATGCATAATCAATATTAAGTAGAGCCTCCATAGCATCTTGCCTTAACTGTATTATGATTTTCACTCTTAAAAATTGACTTATGACAAACATCAAAAATTGGAAGAGAGTTTTAAGAAAGAAAATGGAGAAAATAAGACCTATAAAAAAAATGTTTTGGCTCACATAGCTTTGATTTTTAGCGAAAGATACAACATCTCTTAAAACTTTTGGCAAATGATCAACATCTGAAGAAAGCTCAAGAACTTTAAAAACTATAGGCATAATAACACTTAAGCCAAAGGCATTAAACAACGAACACAAAAAGCCCGTCAACACGCAACCTAAAATCAATTTTTTATTATTTAAAAGAATGTCTATAACTGGATGAGTATCACCTTTTATTGAAAATACAATATGAATATATTTCAACAAAAAATTACCCATTACTTTTAATCGACTTGTCTGCAATAAACCTTGAAAGCATGTTAACACAACACACATATATAGCTGATTTGATAAAAATGATTAAATGAAGAATTGGTTAAGGAAGGGAGATCTACTTATTAACATTGCTTGTTAGCTTTATCCAACGCCCTATATTCTTTAAGACAACTGATTTTGGAACCCTCTTATGCATCTGAAGAGTAGACCACCTATAGGCTACACCCATTCTAAATGCTACCAACATCTCTGAAACAAAATCAGCACTTCTCTTATCAACCTTAAAAGTCTTTTGAATTTCGCGAGAAGCCTTCTTAATAACCATTGTTTCTATATCTCGTATTTGTTTGCCAAGCACATTCTCTGTGAATCTATACTTAAAGTACAAAGGCACAATCCAAGGAAACTCAACTGCATCTCGCAGAAGAGCGTCCATAGTCTCCAGACGATCCTCAACCCATTGTTTTTTAGTCGTATAGTCATAACTTGGCTTTTCTAGCCTAGAGAAAGCTCTGCCATAATAATCAGCTGCAAATTTAATTAAATCGTCTTTCTTATTACCAATATACTTATAAAGCCAAGATCTTGACACTCCAGAAGAGCGTGCCAACCTAGAATAGCTTAGGCCTTGAATTCCATGTTTCATAATAATACTACATGTAGCTTGCGCTACCTTATCCATCTTCAGGTCTTTACTTGTCAAGGCAGACATACAGTCAAAACCACACAAACAGCAAGTCAGACCCCAAAGCTACAGACAGCAGATGAGTCGAGGAGAGGAACTTCATATTCTCTAAAATTTGGCTGTAAAGTCAATCCATGTCAAGGATCTTAAGGTATATAATATAGCTTAGTGAAAATTTTACACATAGTCCGACGTTTTACACAAGAGGCCTGGGGCGGAATTGAAAGTCATGTTTTAGACCTCTGTCAAGAACTCACAAAACTGGGGCACCAAAACACAATTCTGTGTACAAAAGCGCTCGATTCTGTCCCCCTAGAAAGAATTCCTAAAGCAGCCAAGATTCGAAGACTTGATTATTATTATCCAATTTTTCCACTTGATCAAAAAACCAAGTTAAGCCTGGACTATATTGGCGGAGATCCCTTCGTAAGAGAACTAGAAAACAATGCGCTAAGCATAAAAGCAGATATTATTCATTTTCATACTCTTTGTCGCTTCGCAAAACAAACACTTCAGCTTGCTAAGAAACACTCAATACCTAGTATTCTTACTTTACATGGTGGAGTGGCCAACATTCCAAAATCTGAAATTAAAAAATTCAAAAAAACTAAAAAATTCAAACTACACTATGGTCGATTTTTTGATTGGCAGCTTCCAAATATTCACAAAGAAGTAGACACTGTCTTTTGTTTAAACAGGCAAGACTTAGAGTTTTCAAAAAAAATCAATAGTAATTCAGAGTTAATCACAAACGCCATACGGTCAGATAATTTTAAAGTCGAAAAAAAGACTTCATTTATTAAGAAATACAACATTCCTATAAACTCAAAAATAATTTTAAATGTTGGAAGAATTGAAGAACAAAAAAATCAATTTTTATTACTACAAGCATTTTACGAACTCCAAGAACCATTTACCCACCTGTTAATTATTGGCCCCATTAATCAAAGTGAATATTATAAAGAAATGAAAGTTTTTGTCAAAAACAAAAATTTACAAAACAAAGTCACTATTATTCCCGGGTTAAAAAAAGATGATCCTGATCTAATTCAGGCTTTTAAAAACTCTCATGTTTTTGTACTTTGTTCAACTCACGAACCTTTTGGTATCGTTGTGCTCGAAGCCTGGTGTGCTGGACTTCCTGTTATTTGCACAAAAACAACTGGAACAAGCGACCTAATTAAAAATAAAACAAATGGAATTTTATTAGAAAAGCACAATACCAAGGAACTGCAAGCAGCTCTTCAGACAATGCTTGCCGATAAAAAAATGCGCGAAATTTTAATACAAAATGCTCAACGTAGCTTAGCTGACTATGAATGGCCAAATGTTATAAAAAGGATTGAAAAAATCTACATAAATCTCTGCATCAACAAATAGTAAGTGTAGGAAGCATGCTGAGTTGTTCGATGTATCAAACCATATAGAATCTTTCCAACTTCAAGTTGCTTAAAACAGAGGTAAATCACCTTAGTCCAGTCTCTCAATAATTTAAATGGCCACTTTAATAAATAAAAGAATAAATTATTATTTTTTGAATAATGAAAAAAAAAGTCTGCCTCGGCATCAATCTTTTTTCTCCTTATTAATTCTCGAAGCGAATAGTTATGAGAGTGCGTACAAACAGCTTCTGGACAGTAGATGATTCTACTACCAAGAGATACTTGTTTAAGATGCCATGCTTTGTCTTCAGATCCCCAAGTCGGCGACCTAAAAGGGTTTATCTTCCAACAATCCCTCCTTATTACAGCCAGAGGAAAAGACAATGTTTGCCAGGTTATACTGTTTGAACATGGAAATTCCTTTAACAGATCTTCCTTTACCCATGGGAAAGCGTCCGGGTAAGCCACTTGTCTGCCATAAACAGCTGACACATTGTCCTCTGTAAAAGAATCTAAAAGAGATTTAAAGGAAAGTGCCGACAACAGTGGTGCGTCAGAATTAACTATAAACACAAAGGGGCTTTTTGTTTTCTCAAAAATATTATTTAAAACTTTGGCTGGTATATACTCATCAGCTTTTATTTTGTTTACATGTAAATTAAAATCATTAATAATTTCAATTGTACGATCACTGGAACCTGAGTCGACAAGTAAAATATTAGTTTTAACAAGTTTTTGTGAAAAGATTGAGCTTATAACAGCTCCTATTGTTCTTTCGCTATTTTTTGTCCTTATTATAACGTCATAGGTTTCCATAAGAGCCTATTTCCTTCCTCACATTGTAATCAATACCCGCATATTTTTGGTAATACTTAGAAAATTCATTTATCTCGTTTATTTCATGAGCTGGTTTAGATTCAGCAAACAACTTATAAAATATCCGCAACGTCAGAAGACTAAAAACCTGCCTTTCGCAAAAATTTATTTCTTTCAATTTACATTTATTTTTAAACACATTGTTTATAAAATTTTTAATTTTATATACGAGCCCCAACCTTCTTGAACTTGCCAAACTTTCGACTACTGTTAGAAAGTTTATTTCTAAATCTCTTTTTGCATTTGATAAATTTTTTAGGACATCAGCAACTTCAGAAAATAGTTTTTTGTTTACATATGAGTCGAGCAATGCAAATTCAGTCTCATTCAGATTTACACCTTTTCGAAAAGAGTGAGCTAATTCCATTACCTCTAAATAAGATTTTTCACATTTCATTTTCTTCATCAAATAATTTTTCTCACTATAACTGCTTGCATATTCGCCGCTGAGCCACAGTCGAGTATTGGTCAATGCAATTAGTAATTTAGAAGTACTTCTGTAATAATATTTTTTTGAGACATCACTTTTGGTAATGTAGGCTGTTAAAAATGCAGCAAGACGGTTGGTAATTAAATATAAAAACTCGATACGATCTATGTTCTTGAAGTTTAGATTCTTTTTATATTTAGACAAAATATCTTTACCGTACAAATGCTTAGACGAGCATAAAACATCATATAAATAAAGAGACTTCATTTTAAACTTAAGAAGTCCAGGGTGCAAGATACTGAAATCCACGCCTACTCCGTACTTATCTAAAATCTCTTTTGATATACGTATTATATCATTTTTTAAAATAAAATCTTTTGTATATTTACTAACGATAAGAACATCTACGTTGTTTAATAGTTTAATATCATCTTTTATCTTTTCAACAGCCCCTTCTCCGCGGCCAAAGCTGCCGGTAAGGTAAAGTGTAATAATTTTTGTCCTGTTTTCAGATATAACTCCTGAGGTAAACTGTTTTAACAACATAAGAACGGCTTCATCTATTTCTTTATCTCTTTTGTAACTAAATGAAGACAAATTCATTTTTTTATAATACGTATCAATAAAGTTGTTGATTTCTTTAGTAAGACCGTAACCCGTATCAACAAAACTACATAACTGCTTAAAACTAATTGTCGGAACGAAAAACACGTTTTCGAGCTCACACTCAACAAAAACATCATAACCATCAGTTCGGCATTTGTAATCATTATTTAGAAAAAGACAATATATTTTAGAATTTTTCAAATCTTCGAGCAGCTCAGGATCATTTGTAGTAAAAATGTAAGCAATGTTTTCTTTCAGCATGGCACGAACGATCTTGCGAACCTTGCTGGAGTTGATTTCATTATTATCTTTTGGAAGATTTATCAAAAGCTGCACAATATAATTATACGCCTTAGTTTTGCGCCAATGTATGATGTATTATTGACATAAAAAATTCATATTGTTTTAGAAATCTTTTGAGTATACTCAAATATAACTGCCTACATATTTTCAAATGAAAAAAATAATACATATAAATCAATTTGCTCATTCTTTTGGTGGACTAGAAAGAGTGCTTCTCAACAGAGTGAAATTTATGCCAAAGCACGAACATCATATTTTTTATACCAGAAATTCTATAGAAGATTACACTAAAAACTTCAAAACTGCAAGCAAAGTAAATGGGTCAAATATAGATCAAAAAATTAAAGCAGTATCACCACACACAATTATTGTCTATAATACTCCAAAAATCTCTTACAAATTTTTAAAAAACAAACGACAATACAAGGCCATCAAAAGCATTCATGATTATGATCACTTTTTTTTCGGCGGTGGTTACAACCGCATAACTTACAAAAAGAAAAAATACAGCATTTCTAAATTACAAAGCCTTTTTCTTCATGGCTGGTCTTCTTTTCGTAGAGACCCTCTCACACGAAAGATCTATTTCAGCAATCCTTTTTCATGGCGTAGTAAATTCTTAGAGTTTAATGATTTTGACAAAATAGAATATTTAGCCGATTTTATCAAAGATCTATTAGTGAAAAATGAGATAACACGACCAACTCTTTTTAAAAATTTCCTATGGGGTCCTCTACCTATTCAGACAAGAAGAGCAAGGACAAAAGAAATAAAGTTATTATTTGTTGGAAACTTAATTCGAGGAAAAGGATTAATTTTTCTTTTAAAGGCTTTAAGAAATATGAACATCGAATATAATTTGTCGGTTGTCGGACAAGGTGATCTTTTATTAAAATATAAAAAATATGTAAAAAAAAATGACCTAAATGTAAGTTTCTTAGGCAAGATCCCGCAAACAGAAGTCTATAAATTCATGAGAAACGCAGATTTACTACTAATGCCATCTATATTTGAACATTTTGGAACTGTTGCGATCGAAGCAATGAGTCAGGGGCTACCTGTCATAACTTTCGATGTTGGCGGCCCCACGGAATACATCCGCAATTCATTCAATGGATATAAGATTTCTCCCTTCTGCATAAAAACACTAAAATCCACAATCGAACAGCTAGGAAAAAACAGAGAACAACTGGAAACGATACAAGAAAATGCTTTGACATTTACTAAAAACAGTCCCTACACCCTGGACAATCATGTGAAACTTTTATTGAAAAATATTTAGTAGTACTTGCTTCTTCCAACATAAAATATTGTGATTTTAATCTTCACCTTTTAAAACTCTATACGGAGTTAAAAGCAAAATTAGCAAATCCAAAAGTATTGATTTCTTTTTTACGTAGTAACTATCAAAAAGAAACTTTTTCTTGTAATCAATTGTGTTTTTATGAAATGCTTGCCAGTAACCCGTAATCCCTGGCTTGACTTCAAACCTTTTTTTGTACTTCTCAGGGCAACATATCGTATCTTCCAGAGAAAAAGGTCTAGGACCTACAAAAGACATATTACCTTTAATAATATTAATTAACTGAGGAAGTTCATCAATCTTCCATTTTCGCAAGAATGAACCGTATCCAAATCGCCTTGTGTCTGAGCTAGCAGCTTTTTTTAGAGGGTAATATTCAGCGTTTTCTACAACGGCAATTTTTTTTAGATCCCTTGATAAAGTTCTAAATTTATAAATTTTAAAAACAGAATAATCAACACCAACACGTGCCTGTGTAAATATAGGGAATTTTTTTTGTATTACAAAGAGAGAGAGGTAAACCACAATCATAAGAGGAAACAATACAACCAATAGAACTGTTGCGATAGTTGCCTCCAGGAACCATTTTAATGAAAAAGAAATATGAATTTTCTTTTTTTCAAAATCAAGAATTCTTTCTATGTTTTTTCTGTTTATAAAGCCTTGATTGTTTAATGAAATAAATCTTGCTTTAAACAAATCATGATTTTCAAACAGTAGAGCAGATAACTTTAGCAAATAATCATTATCTCGAATTTGCGCGGAAACAAGCTGAGCCTTTCGAGAGCGTACGACACCCATATCTATCTTATCGGAAATATTAAGTAAAATCTTACAAGAAAATTACATTATTAATTGATAAAACTACCGCTGCTTCGTTTAGAATGTATCGCATTAGTTAATATAGCTAAAATATAAAGTTCTAGTTAAATAAATCGACAAAAAATCAGCAACTAGTATTCTCTCTAGCATGGACAAACCCACTTGCTTCTTTTCACAAGAAAAGAGGAAAGCTTTCAATAATTTAACTCTTCTCTCGCTGCGATCCTCTCTATCAACTTTTCACATGAGCGCTTAACAATTTGATACACATTTTCAAATCCTTGCTTTCCCCCATAATAAGGATCAGGCACCTCTCGACTTTCTGGCTCGGGGTCAAAATTTCTAAGAAGGTGCACTTTGGACTTTTGAAAGTCATTTTTTGCTAACTTTACTACATCTTCTAAATTACTTTTATCCATGACTAAAATAAGATCATATTTCGTAAAATCTTCTAGTTGGAGTTGTCGTGCCTTTAAAGAACTAATATCAATTCCATGACTGAGCAAATTTTGTTGTGTCCGCAGGTCAGGAGCTTCTCCGGCGTGCCAATTACCTGTTCCGGCACTATCAACCAAGATTTGATTCGATAAAGACTTTTTTTCGAGCAAATGACGAAAAACTCCTTCTGCTACTGGCGAACGACAAATATTACCAAGACATACAAATAGTAATTTTTTATATTTAATTTCCATTTAGATATCTTTTATTTTAGCAATAAAACTATTGGAATCAGAAAAACTTAATAATTTTTTCTCTCTTGGGAATTTTCTGGAAGAATACTCTATTTTTTCATCATCGAGCGATCGCTTTCCAAGCACCAAACGATTAGGTATGCCGTACAAATCAGCGTCTTTGAATTTAACACCAGCGCCAATGTCGCGGTCATCTAAGAGCACGTCAAAACCATGTTTTTTCATCCTCTTGTACAGAGCGAAAGCAACAGACTCCCCATCTTTTTCAACACCCATATCTATAATAAGCCATTTATAAGGCGCCAGAGGCCCTGGCCATATAATCCCAGCTTCGTCATGACTTTGTTCTACAGCCGCAGCTAACAAACGAGTCATACCTATACCGTAACAACCCATATAAGGATAAAAATTATGAGCTTCCCTAGAAAGAACCTCGAGCTTCATTGACTTTGAATACTTTTGGCCTAATTGAAAAATATGCCCTACTTCAATACCTCTTTTAGATTGATAGCGACCACCCGAAGGACACACATCTCCATCTTTTACATTTACAATATCGGCCACAATTGATACATGACCGGGCTTTAAAAAGTCTCTGCCTGGCTCAACATGACGGTAATGATAACCACTTTTATTAGCCCCCATTACGGCGTCGTGCATAGCTGGAAGCTCTCTATCAAAAACTGTTGCTATTTTACAGTCTAAAGTCAGAGGTCCCAAGTAACCAATTTCACATTTAAAAAGACTTTCAACTTTTTTCTTAGCCAATAATCGTAATTCCTCAATCCTCACTCCAGATTGAGAGAGAACAGATTTTAACTTAACAAGATTTAACTCTCTAGCCCCACTGATAAAAACAACAAGAGGCAGCCACTTTTGTCCTTGTTTAAATTCATACACCAAAGTTTTAATTGTACGATGATCAGGAATTTTCAAAAAATCCCCAACTTCAACAATCTTTCTCTTGTCCAGTGTTTCAACGATAGTCATTGCTTTATCGCTTTGCTTTCCCCAGTCAACGTCCTGCTGCTGAGGCAAAGGAGTTTCTGCTTTTTCAATATTAGCAGCATAGCTGTAATCTTCATTAAAAAAAATTAAATCCTCTCCTGAGTTGGCTAAAACTTGAAACTCATGACTTCCACTGCCCCCAATGTCTCCTGTATCCGCTTCGACTTTAAGTGCCAGCAAACCGGTTTTTTTAAGGATATTTTCATAGGCTTTAGCTACTTCCTCATAGTGTTCTTTTAGACACCCTTCAGAGGCATGAAAAGAATAACCATCAAGCATTTCAAACTCTCGTCCTCTCATAACACCAAACCTAGGCCTTAGTTCATCTCTGAACTTTGTACTGATTTGATAAAGACAAAAAGGAAGCTGTTTATAGGAATGAATAAAAAACTTTGCAATATCTGTTACAACTTCTTCGTGAGTCGGACCTAGGCAGTGATCATTTTGCTTACGGTCTTTTAAACGAGCCATCAAGTCTCCATACTCATTCCACCGACCTGACTCTCTCCATAATTCAGCCGGAATAACAAAAGGCATTTTAATCTCTTGCCAATCGATACTTTCAAATTCAGTGCGCACAATTTGACAAAGTTTTTGATAACTTTTCCACAATAAGGGAAGGTAGCTATACAAACCGGCACCATGTTTTTTTAACATTCCAGAACGAGACATGAGCTGGTGTGAAATAATTTCTGCCTCTCGAGGCTTTTCACGAAAACTGGCAAAAAGCCCTTTTGACATTTGCATGTTTTATAGTTTATCTCTTCTTCTTCTCTAATAGCAAGACAACAGATCCACCAGCGCGCGCTTTGTATAGTTTTACAGGTAAAGAATGGCTTGCCCTGGAAAGTAGAGCTTTCGCCTCAGCGACTGTCTTCACTGGCTTTCGTCCGACCTCCACTAAAACATCTCCTTGCTCCACACTTGCTATCGACGCCGTTCCCCAAGGGGCCACAGCCTCAACCAAAACTCCCTGTATAGAAGGTGGAATGCGAAAACGCATGCGTTTTTCAGGGCTTAGAGCAGACAAACTTAAACCAAAGTCCTTATAAGACCCCTTGGTCTTTTCAGAACGGCTTTCTTTTCGGCTGTTCTGAATTGTATTGCTTTTGTCTGGTTTTCGGGCAATTTTTATTTTCCCTCTTTTTTCACGACTTTTTCGCAAAACCTTAAAAGGGACTGTTTCTCCGACATTAACTCGACCAACCGCTATCATAAGCTCTCTGGCGTTTCGTATTTTCTGATTATTAAACTCAACAATCACATCATAAGTTTTAATCCCTGCTTTTTTTGCTGGCTGCCCAGTCATAACGTCTGCAATAAGAGCCCCTTGAGTCTTCTTGTCTAGACCTAAAGATTCTGCAAGCTTAGGACTTAATTCACCTAAAGCAACTCCAATCCAACCTCGAACAACTTTTCCGCCTTTTACAATTTGACGAATGATTCCTTTAGCCACATCTATAGGAATAGCGAAGCCAATTCCTTGAGCTCGAGCATCTATAGCCGTGTTAATACCAATCACCTCACCATAAAGATTAATCAAAGGTCCTCCCGAGTTACCGGGATTAATACTAGCATCTGTCTGTATAAAATCGGAACGCAAATTTGGATCTATGTTTCTTCCGAGAGCACTAACAATCCCTTTTGTCACGCTGTGTGTATGACCGTAAGGGTTCCCAATGGCAACCACCCACTCACCAACTCGAACATCAGAGCTGTTTCCCAGAGGTATAGGTTTTAAACCCCTTATCTTTTTTTTAAGTTTCAGTACAGCCACTTCAGTTTCATCATCGGCACCAAGAAGCTCGGCCTCGTGACCTTCAAAATTCTGAGGATCACCTATAAATTTAATTTTTATCTCGTCTACATTGCGGCGATGCTGCCTGACAACATGCGCATTAGTAACAATAAGCCCTGATTCGTTAATAATAAAGCCTGACCCTAAGGACTGCGACTGTCTTTTTTTGGGCTGCCTAGACTTAGGTCCTCCGAAAGGATTGCCAAAGAAAAAACGAAATAATTCTTCCTCCGCGCCTCCTCTTCCAAGACCAAAATTTGGCGTTGGAATATTAGTCTTCGTCTGAATAAACACAACTGAGGGAGAAAAACGCTTTGCCAAGCCTACAAAAGCGCTGTTGAGAGCCTTAATATTTACGTCTTTATTCTTTGCATTCGTAGACCGTTGGCTCTGTTGCCACACCTCCTTGGCCTGAGTCTCACACCCAAAAAAAGAAATGAAAATAAAGTAAAAATACAAAAATTTAAATTTAGTCAAAGTTCTCATAATTCATTCCTTACACTTCTAATCAATTAGACTCACCAAGCTATGTTTTACTCAAGAAAATAAACTATCAAATACAAAGCTTAAGAACAAGAGTAAATTTACACAAATAATCAAGAACGATGTTGAATAACATATTTAATAAGTCTCTTAAAGTTCAGAAAAATGCTATGTAGTTCTGCACCAATATAAACGAGAATTTTATATTTTCTTTTGTAGGTCCAAGGAATATTCGGTAAAAGAAAATTCTTTTTTTGTGCCCACTCAAAGTACTCTACAATCATAGGGTAAAAGCGAATTTTATCTTTTCTCCAAAATATCCAAGGTTTAGGATTATTTGGTCCCAAATGTGCCAAATAGCGCTTTGAATCCGAACTGAGTTTTGTTTCTTTTACAGTTGGAGCATCTGTGGCAAAAAACAACAAGGAATTTAATACACTCTCATCAACTTGGAAGTACGCCGTCGAAGAATTGTCGTGTGCACCCCTGTCCTGATCAGGTAAAACTTTATCCATTTGAGTTTGCCATCTTTCCACAAAGGGCAGATGCTTTTTGAGCATGGTGATATTATTACTGCAAACTGTACTTGACCTGTAAGGCAATTCTTTTTCTCCAACGTCTTTTGACCATATTTGCAATATTTTATTGGGAATACTTTGTTCACTTTTTTCAGAAAAATACATAGAAAAGATGCTCTTATCTTCTTCCGACGATTTCACTGAAGCATGCAAACAATCATCAGTTGGACACAAATATCGAGAGATATCACCTGTAACAATACAATCACTATCAAAAAAAGAACAATGCGTAACCTCAAATTTTTTTGCGGTTAAGATAGCTTCTGGTTTTAAAAAGACAGGATGTCTTTTTGAGACAGTTTTTGTTCTTTCAACTGTGACGTTTTCAAATTGTTCTAACATTTTTATTTGTAAATCCGACAAGTCTATACTCAAAATAGACACATAAGATTTTACTTTATGAAACTTCAATGACAAAACGAGCGTATAAACAGCAATAAAATACTTTTTGTCTGACAACAATGTAATGCAACTATTCACATCAACCTCTTTTAAAAAACTTATTTTTTACGAGTGCCCAGAAGTAAGCAGGAAAACGAAAAAACTTATACCTATCGTTTTTCTTTTCAAAATTCACTAAAACTTTTTTAGCGCCAAAACCAATGTCTTCATTCGTGACAACAGAATATTCCAAGGTGTTTAATCCGTCATGGCATCTATCAATATAACCAGTTTTTGAAGCTAGATACCTCTTAAAGTTTCTTCTGGGCGTCAGGACATTACCCGTCGCCCACCCTTTATGCAAATGAGGCAAGCTACGAAATCGTCCTTTTTTATTTTCGACATCAAAGCCGTGGTTGAGCACGCGACATAACAAATCGTCATCTTCAGATCCCCACCCCCAATAGTTATTACTAAAGCCATTGACTTTTATAAATGCATCACGTCTAAACGCACATACACCACCTAAATAGTTTTTTCTAGGAATATTTTCAAATTGCTCTACAAAGCAAGCCAACAAAGCTACACCTGACTCAGGAAAAGAATACGATGCTTCGATAGGCACAAGATCCACATCGTGAAATACAAAATAATTCGCACTATCTTTTAGCAGGTCAAAACCTATGTTATTTAAAATACCTCGATTAAACTCTAAACTATCATCTTGTTCGACTACTATTACACTGTAAGAAATATTTTGCTCTTTTAGAGTTGAGGTTAAAATTGGTAAAAACTCTAACAGGTGCTCCCTTCGATTCCTATAAGGTATAATAATTCCTACTTGTGACATATCAGGCAACAATTACATTATACAGGCAGTTGAAATCTTTTTTGCGTCAACACTTTATCACAACTTACTTCAAAAACAACTGTACTAGAGCATACGTCATTCAAAGGAAAGCTTAGTTGTACTAACGGTTAAGATTTTTTTATTTATCTTTAGTTTGCTCAACATATCTAAATCTCAAGTCCGACAATAAACCATCAAGCAAACTCACTTCATCTGCACTCAGATTGCCTTTGGTTTTTTCCTTCAAGACCTCAAGCATATCAATATGTTGTTGAGCGGAGCTCAAATCAACTTCCTCCTTGACCCCACTCGGCCCTTCCGCCGCCCCAAGAGAAACAAAAGCCGCATGAGAAAGTCCTAGAATAAAGGTGCTAAAGTTTATTTTATTTTGCATTGTTTCCTTAGTCATTTTATCAGAATTATAATAAAATTTTTAGTCCAACACAACAAATGCCCCTAAAGACCTTAAAATATTATGTTTTTCAACTTGCACACACAGGCTAAAGCTTAAACACTTCTTTTATGTGATCAACTCGCGTTCTACTTTTTGAAGAAATCATTACCAATTTTTCATCCCCCCTCAAAGAAGCTTTAAATTTTACTAAGTCATGTTTAGTCATCGGGCTATTGTCCCAATAAGCTTTCATTTCAATCTCGTCAGAAAAATTAACATCTGAGTCATTATGAAATTTTTTACAGTAGATACCGTATAAGGTATATTCTGAAAAGTCATAATATCGAGAGATTATATTTAGCCAAGACCCCTTGTGCGAATCCTCTATGTGCGCCTTTAATGCATTCACCAGCTCGGAGTCCCAGCAGACAGGATGTGTAATATAGCCATACCCGGTGTATTGCTCTTTTTGCTTTAAAGCTAAAATTTTCATTGCGCTTTCATGCCACTTTAAGTGCATTCCATAAGCTCCCCTGCCTTTTTGACAAAAAAGTTTGGATTTTCCATCAAATATAAAGTCGTCCACAGAAACATCTTTTACAAAAAGACTGTCTGAATCTACAATAACCACAAAGCGCCAATCACTGTTTGCACAAAATGCAAGTTTACGAAATTGTTGCAAAATCCATCCACGAATAAAAAAAGTCCTAGATAAAAACAGCTTGTGTCGAAGAAAGTCGAAACCTTTATTTATCCACTCAGGTAAAATATCTTGCTCTTTTACTACTAACAGTTTGCTGCTTTTTATCTTAGTAAACAATTTAAAGTCTTTTGAAGCAACAACTACGACATGTAAAATACCAACGGCATGCTTAACAACACTTTGATGAAGCAAACAGAACCTATCAAAATCTCCTCGAAAAGAACAAGTTAAAATTACTAATTTTTTTTTCATAACACTATGTTTTAGAAAAGTTCTCTTTATGCAATAAAGCGGTCAACTACAAAAACAAAATATAATATTAAGCCTGAACTCCAAAAACATATATATGTTACCAAACTAATACAAACAAATGCCAATAATCTGTCATTTATTCAGATACAAGCCTTTAAGTCCGATAAAAAACTATGGCTAATATAGAGACTAAAATAATTTCATTTATTATTTTATCTATTTTAACAATAGTCTTTTCACAATTTTTTCTACATAAAGTCAAACACAGCGTAAAAATATATTTTACGTTACTAATACTACTTATTCCATTTTCTACATATCGCTTTCTGGCCATCAGCTTACTCTCACATGAATGGTATAGGGGAACAAGCAGAGGTTTTCAAATATCAATTATAGACTTAATGAGTCTCTCGCTATTTATATACTATTTAACAAAAGTAAATATTTTGTATCTCTTAAAAAAATTAGCAACTGATCGTTGTCTAATTTTATACATATTATTTATTATAAATGCTGTTATTGTAAGCTTACAAAGTGAATACTTTACTCTATCTCTTTTTGAACTTCTTACTACCTCTAGATCATTACTCTTAATGTTTGTTACCATCATTTATGTATCAGACAAGAAAAACATAAGGTATCTTCTTTTTGCTTTTTTTCTGTCGCTAGCTACGCAGGTTTTTATTGGCATATTTGATAGATATTTTTTTGGACATCACAGAATAGAAGCCTTCCTTGGTCACGCAAATAACTTTTCAATGTTTTGTCTTATTATAGGCTCTTACTCTTTAATTCTTATTTACAAACTTAAAAATCAGCGATGGAAACTTTTAAGCAGCCTATCCTTTATTCTTGCATTAATTGGAATAATTTTATCAATTTCTAGAATGGGATTTCTAGCGATTCTTTTTGCAATGGTACTATGTGTTTTTCTTTACACGACCAAGTATCACTTCATGAAAAGAAGAAATGTCGTTATAGTGATTTTAGGTTTTAGTTTGTTTAGTTCTATACTCTTTAAAAGTGCAGACTCCATTAGTTCGAGACTTCTTGCATCGGACATCACTCAAGAGTTTAACACCGAAAATACAGAATACCATGGTCGACATGTTTACTTTACGTACACAAAATATATATTATCAGAAAAGCCTTATGGAGTGGGTTTAAACAAATACTCAAAGTGGCTTTCATCAAGCAAAAAATATGGTGCCACACCCTTTAAAAAGAAAAAACATGCTTTCCATTCCATATATGCTCCAGCACACAATCTCTTTTTTTTAACAGCTTCAGAAACAGGCCTTCAAGGATTATTGCTATACCTTTTGTTTTGGTCGGCATTATTTTTCACAATTCTCAAAAAAAACATCACACAGATAAATCACCCAACCGCAATCATATGTCAGCTTACTTTCATACCTTTAGCAATTATTTTCATAAACAATGGCTCCGAATACATATTACGGGAGGTAAAATTATCGTATATTTTTCATATGATATTGGCAATTATCTTTACAGCTAATATTATACACAAAGAACATTTAGCTAAATCTTAAATTCCATGTCTTGCAAGAAGATGTAAAAAACTGAACTAGTTCCCAAACAACAACCTGAAAAGTTATATACTTGCGCAATCTCACAGAAACAACATCAAGACCAAAGCAGAGATGCTCTTCTTCACAACAATCTGTGAACAAAATATTGTCTATGTGATCAGAATCCATTATCAATAATATTGATATCTTAGATAGAAGGCTAAATACTACAGTTATCTTTAATTAATACCGATAAATTTATAGTAATGAGTTCGTCAGAGAAGGATCAATTATTTGACCTTAAAAATTTTGAATCTAACCTGTTTAGGGAGCCATTCATCTCCCTCCAGTTTGTCAAAATAGTTTTTTTAAAAAAAATAAAATACTTAATAGTCTTTCTTATAGCCGGTGCTTTACTTGGATTTCATCAGTACACAAAAAAACATAACTTAAATTATTATTCAGGGATTATTCAAATAAATACAAGCAATAACGATATCTTTCAAAAAAACCTTAATTTTTTAAGAACTGAAAATAACAGATCTAGTTCAAAAAATAAAATTGGCCGTTATTTAGAACTGCTAAATAGTCATAACTTTAAAGAAACTCTAAGCTTAAAACTTCAAAAGAGCGTTGAACTTAAAAAAATAACCAATACAGAAAATCATGACAAAAATATTTTAAATCAATTATTAGAAAACAACCTTGTGTTCAGCGCATACAAAGGTAAGATGAAGAACAAATATCGAAATCTGAGCTCCATTCTATTAACTTACAAATCTAAAGACAGTAAGATCTGCGAATTCATTGGTTCTACCGCCTTAGCATTCGCTATCGATTACATTACAGGTATCGAAAATAAAAAATTAAATTATTCTAAAGAAATTGCACAAGAAACCTTAAGAAAAATCAATGCTGATATTGAGAAGCTTAACTTACAAAAAATTAAGCTTCAAAAAAACTCACCTCAAACCACCAGCCATTCATTGTCGGAGATTGAAAAATCATTACTTGGAGTAAAAACACAACTACATACGAACAAAAGTAGTATAAAAAGATCTCGAGAAAAAGTTATTGATATAGAAAATCAGCTTAATGCCTTAAACAGTACAAACTTTGTTCCAGTAGATTTGGAAATAGACCAACTAAAAAACGAACTTGCAGGATTAGTGAACCAAAATAAACTTTTTAAAAGACAAGGCTACGCACACGACTCTTGGACTGTCAGAAAAAACGAACAAGACACCTCAAGATTAATAAAAAAACTCAACTTACTAAAAAGACAAACACATACTTCTGCTAATACAATTTTTCTAAACAGTAGCGATCGCCCAGACAGCTCGACATTAGACAAAGAGCTCTCAACAATACAATTTTTGACTGAAAAAAATCACTATTTAAATTCCAAAAAGAAATCACTCAACAACCATCTCCATAACTTTGTAGAAAAAATAAACCAAAAAAATATTTTAGGACTGAAAACAATCGACTTACAAAGACAAATAAAAATAAAATCAGAAATTGCCGAAAAAATTTATGGAAACCTTTACTCACAGGATTTAGAACAACGCGAGATCAACAATCGCTTCAAACAAAGAATATCTCCAATTCAATCCATAGAAAACAAACCTAGTCTATACTCAATATTATTTTATGTCTTAGGCGCACTAGTGTTAGGATTAACACTAATTCTTTTTCTTGGTATTTTTGATTCGCAAATTCATTGTATCGATCAATTTGAAAACATCCAAAATCAGTGTTTAGCAAGTCTTTCAGATGATTTCCTAAGCGAATACCCCAACCCGGATTCTTTAGAAAATATTTTATACATAGAAAAAATAATACAACAAAATTTGATTTCTAAAAACATTTACCCCGTTATTCAAATGATCGAGTACAGTTCACCTTCTAAGAATTACAACAAATGGACAGACGCAATACTTAAAACAATGTTTGACTCTTCAAAAAATACTTTTAAAATCTCTTTTACAATTAAAGATAATTCGCAAGAAAATTTCTACTTTAATGAAAGTATTCTCTCTAGCAAGGAAAAGGGTATAAACACAACGAATGTATTTGTTGACAACAGTACCATCAACAAAATCAAGAGAAAAGAAATTGCAGAATCAATACAAAAACTTTCTCTTAGCTCATACGTTATACTTGAACACAAAAAGAACAGTGGTTTCTTTCTACCTATGCATTTTAATAATTTATCAAACGCTTCTTTTCTCCTTGTAGATCAACAAAAAGCGAATCGTGTCCACCTAACAAACACCCTTAAAAAGTTGACAAGAAGAAAGCTTAACCCCTATTTAATTTTTTACAATTCAGACAAGTATTTCACAAGCTCATTTTCTATATCTAGTTCTGGTACTCGACAAACGAAGAAATTTAGATCTACACACAAAAGGAAAGCCGCATGAGATTAATTAAAATTACAATATTATTAACATACTTAGTGAATTTTATAAATGCTAACGCTCAACAAATGAGTGGGGAGTATTTTTACGGCTCTAAGCAAGATACTACAAACTCTGATAGTTCTAAAAGAAAATTTGAGTTTCGACTTCGTGATGATAAATCTAGTACTGTTGGAGATTGGGAAGCAGGAGAATATGACGGCGCTGTGCTTATGCCAGTCCACATCTGGGGAGCCGTCCATACAACAGGACAATTTAGAGTGCCAAAGAGAACCAACTTGGCAAGCTTAATCTCATATGCACGAGGACCACTAACCAATGCAGACCTAGAAAATGTAACTCTAAAAAGGAGAAGCGAGGGACGCGAAAGAATTTTCAAAGTAAACGTAAAAAAAATGCTAAACACTCCAGGAGTATATGGTGCGCAGTTAATGCCAGATGATATAATTATTATAGACAAGCAAAAATCATTTTTTAAAGGAAACACTACAGCTACTATTACACTTGTTGGATCGATCTTATCAGTCGTGCTGACTAGTATTATTTTATCTGAAAAACTCAAATGAAATTATTGACCACATCATTTATATTCTTTTTTTATGCTTCATGCTCTAACTTAACGACCCTGGAAACAGCCAGAAAACACAATATTGGACCCCAAGAACCTTACGGCTATGGTTATCAGTCAGAAAATCAGAAATATTACAAAAAAAATAAATCACACTGCGCCATTTTGACCAAACTCACCAGCCATAGCAAAGATAATAAAAAAATGAATTGCACAAGAATCAATTCACACAATTTTATAGGAAGACAGTACTTTCTATGTTGCCCATCAGATGGTACGGTTAAAAAAGAACAATAAGAGTCATTTTTTAAAAATTTCTTTTACCTATCAGATTTTTTTCAAGATCCTGGCTGATATTTTCTTTTACTTCTTGTATTACAAATTCAACTCGCCTGTTGGCAGCTCTTCCGTTGTAGATATTATTAGCAGCAATTGGCCGGTCTTCCCCAAATCTCCGAGTAATTAATCTGCGAGCATTAACTCCCCTAGAAATAAGATAATCTTTTACTGCCTTTGCCCTATCTCTGGACAAATTATAATTATAATAATTGTCGGCATGACTATCAGCGTGACCTTCTACACTAAGAAGGAGAATCGATAGATGCGAATTCATTATCTTTACAACTTCATCCAGAATCGGAATATGCCTTTTTTCAATAACTCGTCCATCTGCAACAAAGTGAAGTTTTTGAACATTAAGCTCCCGACCTTTGTACCTCGATTTTTTGATATTTTTGCTGCTTCTGTCATATCCACTAGTGTCCGCCGGGTCATATTTTGTCCATCCGTAAGTGTCGTCCGGAATCATTAACTGAGTAACATGTGTCGGATCTTTGTCGATATCTCGAATTTCAACACGCACGTCAGAGATAGCACCTTTATACTCACTTGAGTTTCCATCTCCCACCCTCAAACTTAAACCACTAAATATCCTAAAATCAGGTGTGCCAATATGACTATTTAAGCCGTAAGCGCCGCCCACAAAAAAGTCAATTCCTGCATTTTTATTTTTATAGCCTAATGAGCTTCTAAATTCGAATGGCGTGCTTTTAGTGCCAACCCTGGCGCTATGTTTGAATGGAAATCCATAATATAATTCGTTATACAAATAAAAGTTTTTTTGCACACCAAAAGGAAGGTATGAACCTAAATTCAACTTAACAAACATTCCATAATCAATACCGAGCACAGGCGAAAAATTTCTATACTGAAAGCCGAGATTACTGACCAGTCTCCACCGACTCACCGTCATATAATCCAATGCAAATCGCACACCAAAAACAGTCTTCTTATCAGAAATAAAAGAATTATTATCGTCAATAGAAAACTCAACGGAAGGAATCAACGATAAGCCAAACCCCTCAAGAGGATATTTTCTTATAACGGAGATTGGTAGCGCCAGAGAAATATCTCCAAAAAAAAATCCGCTTTTTTGCAGTGACGAATGAGTGGAAGAAATTCCTTGCACATAGTGCAATGGTAGATCCACAATAAAAGCATAGTCTTTGTCAGACAAATAAGATAGATTCAAAGACATTGTGTTAAACGAGATTGTGTCTTCTGAAGAGTCAATCTCGTGTTTTGAAAAAGAATAGGAAAGTCCAGCATTAAAATCAGCCAAGTAATTCCACGAAGAAAAATAACTATCCAAGGAACCAACGTCCGCTCCTTTTATTCTCATATCGTAAAAATCAAGAGAATATAAGTTATAAGAATTAAAAAAGACAAAGGCCAATAAATATTTCTTCATACTACCTCATTATAAAATTCTTATTCAAATTTAACCATTTCCAGCTTTGAGAAATCAGTGTTTGCAGCTCGCTCTCTTCAGCAGTCCACTGTAGAACTTCTTGAGCTTTCTTGGAGTTTCCAATTAGCTTAGCAGGATCACCTCGTCTTTTTGCTATGTACATTTTGTTAATTCTTATATTTAAGCACTTTTCAACTTGTTCAACAACTTGATTTACAGAAAATCCTTTTTGATTTGATAAGTTAAATATTTCGAAACCACTATGCAACTTAATTTTATTCAAAGCCAATACATGAGCTTTCGCAATGTCTTTTACATTCAGGTAATCTCTAACACAGGTCCCGTCTGCTGTGTCAAAATCATTACCAAAAATACTGATTTCACTTTTGCCTTTTAAAACATTGATCAAAACACTTGGTATGAGATGTGTCTCCGGATCATGCAATTCACCCAAACCAACCTCTAAATTCGCTCCACTTACATTAAAAAACCTTAAAGATGTTGCCTTCAACAAACAATTAGACTTCTCTTTAAGATATTCTTCAACGGCCAACTTAGAAGCCGCATAGGGATTGCAGGGCTTCGGCTTATCGCTCTCCTCAAATGGTTTTATGAATTCATCACCATAGACAGATGCCGTGGACGAAAATATAAGCTTGTTTATATTTTTACTTTCCAGGAAATCAACCATGACTTTTGTTTTTTCAAAGTTGTTTTCAAAATATAGCTTTTCTTTTTCAAAAGACTCTCCAACACAACTAAATGCTGCCAAGTGCATGACACCCTCTATGTTTTGCTCATTTACGATCCTTTGCAATAGCCCTAATTCAGAAAAATCACCTTTATAAAAAACAGCTCCCTTAAGTTTTTCTAAAAAAAACTTATGACCTGTGCTTAAATTATCAACAATAACCGGAACAAAATTGAGCCGCAAGAGTTCTGCACAAACGTGAGAACCAATATAACCCAAACCACCAGTAACTAATATCTTTACTCTAGCCATACAAACAATAGTACTAAACTCTTAAATAAAACGATATAATGACAACTACTATTTTTAAGTTAATACTTTGAGATAATATATTTATAGGTATGACATGAAAAAAATATTGATATCTTTATCTTTAATCATTTTAGTTACTTCTTGGTTTTACTCTCAAACCACTCTAAAAACCCCTTCAGGCGATGAAGCCATCAACCTCGTAATGTCAAAAAATATTAATAACAGCTTTGAATACCTTGTAAGACCCTCCTATGAAGCAGGATCCCCATTGCCACGGAAAGTAAAAACCATTACAGGGGTAGGCGTCCCCCCACTACACGCATTAATATTCGCAGTTCCAACTTTTTTTAATTTACAATCATTTTTTTTAGCACAATCCCTAGCTTGGCTTATGTATTTGATTTTTCTTATATATTTTTACAAAACCTCTAAACTAATAAATTCACAACTAGCTTTTGCCACAACATTTTTACTTGCCTCAAACTTTTATTTTTCGCGTCACATGCTTTCTATTGAGATGGAGCCTCTCATGAATTTGTTTAGTATCATTTCAATTTATTTCTTTATGTCTGACAAAAGGAAAAAACATAATAGAAATCTAATTGCTTCAGGTATATTTTTTGGTTTGGCATTTTTATCAAAACTATGGCTTCTAGCACCAACCGCACTATTTGTTTTTGCTCTTGGTATAACAACTAAAAAATTCAAAAATTTATTGCTTTATTTCTTAGTTCCAGCATCGCTATCTTCAATATCTCATTTAATATTTGTGAGCCTAAATGATCCCGCAATGCTCAGCACGTGGATTACTGACGTATATCTAGGAATTCTAAACAAACAAAGTATCATGGGATTAAAATTTTCCTCTTCAGACTATCTTGCTCAGTGGAAACACCCGTGGTGGTATTACATTTTAATTCTTATACATGAAAATTCTATTTTATTAGTTTTTGTTCCTAGTGTTTTGCAATATAAAAAATCATTCCTAAGTTTTAGGTCAAAAAAAAATCTTATATTATCTTTTTCTCTTCTTCTCTCTTTTATAATCCTTTGTGTCCCAAAAATAAAAGAGCCGTTGTATTTATTAAACTTGACACCACTATTATATTTATACGCACTATACATCTTTAAGAACAATTCTTTATCCTACAAAACAAGAGTGCCAACGCTATTTATATTAATGGCAGTAAGCTTCTTCTCAATACTGATCCATAGGATTGCTGAGCAAGGAGCACAGCTTGAATTATTTTTTATGATTGTCAATCCTTTATTGTTGATTGTATTACTACTTAGCACAGTCCTTAAGCTAAACCTTAATCTTAAAAATTTAATTTTGACTATAGCTTTTCTTTGTTCTTCCTTGTCAGCTCTCTTGTTCATGAAGGAAGAACGAGATCCGTTTTATAAAGTTAGTAAATTTATAAAACAAAATCATGCGAAGAATTCTACACCTAGAAAAAAAATCAATTATTATGCTCATACTCACACTATATACAGATACCTACTCTTCAGTGATAAAACAGGCCCAAAAACACATGAGTTGAGCTCAAATCCAAGCAAATATGCTCATTTTTATGATTTTATCATCATCCACTCAGGCTTCGTCAATTCAAGTAGAAAATTAACTCGCTACTTAAACAATAGTTCTAAATGGGCAAAAAAAGATTTCTTTACAAAAAGAAAAAACAAAAGCGCATTTGTATATTATAAAAGAAAATTATTTTCTAAAAAATAACTCGTACGCATACTTTGTTTACGTTTTCTTCCAAGTCAAATACGAACTTGAAACATAATTAATTATTACTCCCCCACTAATGCCCAAGAGTAGAGAAAAATACTCATGCACACCTTCCCTCAAAGCCCATTGAAACAAGAAGTAGTTTATTATTGCTGCAAAAATTGTTGTATACTGGAATCTAAAAAATCGAAGAGCCACCGAATTAGACTTTTTAATTTTTTTAAACGTCCAAATTTCGTGAAGTACGAAATTAAAAATGACTGAGGATTCAAATGCAATTAACCAGGAGGGATCTTTCTCAAATAAAAACAACATTCGGCATATACGATATATAATAAAATTAAAAGCAACTCCCGCACCACCAACCATACAAAACTTAACAAATGCTTTAGAGTTCGAAAAACGAATTTTAGGTATGTTTAAAAGAAATTCCCACTTATCTTTCAAACGTAACTTTGATTGACCATAGCCTCTTTTTTTAAACTTAATCGGAACTTCCAACAATTGGACTTCTTGCTGAAGCAGCAAGCACAGCAAAGAACTCTGAAAAGAATAGCCAGCGCCTGACAAGAAATCAAAATTACATTTTTTCAAAAAACTTACTCGTATACAGCGAAAACCAGACGTACAATCCTTAACTCTTAAAAGTCCACCAGCAAATCTAATTAAAAAATTACCCAGCCTACTTATCAAAGCACGGTAGCCGTCCAGCCCCTCTAAACTACCGCCGCTTACAAAGCGGCTTCCTACTACAACATCAAAACCCCGCTCACAAAGGTCAATAAAAAGCGGAATATCTTCAGTGTCGTGCTGTAAATCAGAATCCATCTGAATTATATAATCAGGGTTGTGAAACTCTATAGCAAAACTTATACCTTTTTTGTAAGCTCTGCCTAAGCCTCTCAAAGAACAACTTAAAAATTCAACAGACAATTGGTCAGAAAATGACTTAATTAAGCCTTTTGTTCCATCGCTTGAAAAACCATCAACATAAATAAATACAAACTCATCATTTTTTCTTTTTTCCACTAGCCGACAAAATTTAGGAAGAATTTGTTCTAAGTTTTTACACTCATTTAAAACAGGGAGAACTAAACAAATTTTAGCCATATCACTTATTAACCCAAGGAGCCCATAATAAAGAACGATAATAGGCGGGGCTTTTTATTTCTTGCTTGTCCTGGTGTAACAGAAATGACAACCACTGACTTGTTGCAGATGAACGGCCAAACCAATATCTATAAATTCTGGCAAAAAATGGCTGCAACCAAAAAGCCGGTACTGGAAAATTTTTAAAACCCAAAACACGAAAAAGAACATACAAAATGAGAGTTAAAAATTGAGCTGGCAAACTCACCCCAAACCAAAAGCAAATTTGCAAAGTTCTTAACCTTCTTTTGGAGACACTTTCATTTAAAATTTCTTGCCACAAACTGTCCCACTTTTTGTTCAATTCCAGTGGAGCTGCTTTAAGCATAGCCGTGCTAAAAACTAAAACCTCTTCACCACTAGCCAGTGAGTGAAAGTGAAAAATAAATTGATCGCTTGAAGCATAGCTATAAGCAACTACCCTGAGGCCTGAGTTTTGTACAATTGATTCAAAATAACTTCTTGCAAGCACTTGATTCATGGACCAGTTAATCTGTGAAACTCTCTGGGAGCGCTTCATCCAAAACCAAGTTAAAGGAGCTGCAATAACAGGCAAAACAAACAGGGACATTATAAAGACAAATGCGCCAAAATAGCTTGAATAGAAAAGAGCGGCTACAACGCCCCACAAAAGACTAAAGCAAAAAGCCCCAATTACTAGCCTTAAATAACTTTTAAGCCCAGCATTATGTTTTTTTCTTTGCTTCATAGCCAATTCGCCCCTTAGCTCATTATAATCTAAGCCAATGACCAATAATGTAGCTCAATTAACCGAATTAGTGAAACAAGAATCCTTATTTATTGAACAAGTTCGCTCTGAAGTATCAAAAATCATCATTGGCCAGCAGAATATGGTCGACCGCGTGCTTATGGGACTACTCACCGGAGGTCACGTTCTACTAGAGGGTTTGCCCGGTCTCGCCAAAACTCTGACGGTCAGCACTCTCGCCAAAACTCTAAGCGTTAAATTCCAGCGTATTCAATTCACTCCCGACCTCTTGCCCTCTGATTTAACAGGCACAATGATTTACAACCAGCAAACCGGAAGTTTCAGTGTCAAAAAAGGACCAGTTTTTTGCAATATCCTGCTAGCCGACGAAATCAACCGTGCCCCAGCAAAAGTACAATCTGCGCTCTTAGAATGTATGAGCGAACGCCAAGTAACTATAGGCGAACAAACTTTCGTTCTAGAAAACCCATTTTTAGTCTTAGCCACCCAAAACCCAATCGAACAAGAGGGAACCTATCCTTTGCCTGAAGCTCAAATGGATCGCTTCATGTTTAAAGTACACGTAGGCTACCCAAATCGCTTTGAGGAAGGAAAAATCCTAGACACTCAATCTGGAAATGAAAAACCAACTGTCAACCCAATCGCCTCCGCTGAGCAGCTTTTAAAAGCAAGAAGCCTCTGCCAAGCGATTTACATAGACGACAAAGTGAAGGAATACATTGTGAGTCTTGTCTTTGCCACCAGAGAAGCAAAAGAAAACAAAGGCACCAAAGAGCTCGCGCCTTATATTTCTATCGGGGCCTCTCCAAGAGCAACACTATCCCTCGCCAAAGCGGCGCGTGCCAAAGCCTTTTTCGACAAAAGAGGCTTTGTAACTCCTGACGATGTTAAATCAGTAGCCCACGATATTCTAAGACACAGACTTATCTTAAGCTTTGAAGCCGAAGCAGAAGAAATTTCCACTCAGCAAATTATTACAAAAGTTTTATCTGCGGTTCCAACACCTTAGGATTTCATGACTGAAAAGGATGCAAACGAAAACGAATTTCTAAAAAAAATTCGCAAAATAGAAATCAATAGCCGTAAACTCGTGCAAAAAGATTTGATTGGAGCTTATAAGTCAGCCTTTAAAGGTATGGGTATGCAGTTTAGCGAATTTCGCCAATACGTCTATGGTGACGACGTCCGCCACATTGCCTGGAATGTCTCAGCCCGCAGCAAAGACCCTGTTTTAAAAGTATACGAAGAAGAAAGAGAAAGATCCTTAGTTCTTTTAGTCGATGTAAGCGCTTCCCTACGCAAAGGAATTTGGGCCAAACAAAAAGCAGAGCGCCTAGCTGAAATTGCAGCCACCCTGGCTCTTTCGGCCTCACTCGCTCAAGACAACCTAGGCTTAATCTTATTTAGCGACCAAGTAGAAAAAGTCATTCCACCTGCGAAGGGCAAAACTCACTTACTAAGGATCATAAGAGATGTGTTAGCTTTTAAACCTAAAAGCCGTGGCAGTGACCCAGACATTGCTTTACAACAACTCAATCGCAGCCTCAAAAAGAAGGCAATCGTTTTTTTACTTAGTGACTTTCATGTGGTCCCAAGTTCCACAGCCCTAAAACATTGCTCTCTTAAACACGAATTGATTGCCATTAATGTTAGCCAAAAAGAGGAAAGCGAAATTCCTGCCGTTAAATTTTTAGAAATTGAAAATGCCGAGGATGACAGACCTCTTACACTTGACACTCAGTCATACGAACTACGCAAAAAACTTAAGCAATACAACAAGGACTCATTTACTAAATTAGAGAATGAGCTAAGCAAAGGTGGCGTAAAGCTTTTATCAATAGAAACAAATGAAGACTTTATAGCTCCCTTGAAAAGTTTTTTCCTAAGGGGTAGATAAACAAATGTCAGAACTTGAGTATCTAAAAATACAAGCCGGCGACATTTTTGAAATTGCTTGTGATAACTCAAATATCAAACTCACACAGGGACAAAAAATTCCTGAAAAAGACCCTTTTTTTGTAGTGCTAAACACACAAGGAACAGCCGCTCAGCTTGGACCCTTACGAGCAGGCAAAAGCAATTTTCAAGTTCTCTGCGCAGATAACAGCACTAAGGAGGTTGCCGTACAGCTCACTCCTCTCAGTCCTCAACAAATGCCCAAACATGAAGCTCCGATAGCTCCCTTTGCGCTTAGCTACCCCATGTGGATTCTTTGGGGCGCCATTGCCTTAGCTTTAGTTATGTCTTTATTCGGAATTTACTTCTACTATCAAAAAAGGCGAAAACTTCGCCTAACAGAAGAGAAAAAGCAAATCGAAAAGCTAAAGAAGCCCGATAAGCTTTTTGTAAAATATGTAAACTATCTTAGCCATAGCTCAGACCATCTAAAGGCAAGCGATGATGAAATCATTGCTATTTATAATAAATCTTCGCAATATCTAAGAAAATTTTTAGAATACCGCATGGATTTTAGAGCTCACTTTGCCAGCACTCCCGAATACGTTGCGGCCTTTAAGCAGGCGGTCCTAAAAAAATACAGACGCAAGGCCGAACAAAGTTCCCAAATAGTGGAAAGCATTCTTTTGCAAAGTGACCAAGCTCGCTTTGCTAGAGAAATTCCTAGCAAAGAACAAAGAGCCCAATATCATGAACTCCTCAAAAAAATTATTCTAAAATTTCCTGACACTCGACTGGAGTTAAATTCATGAAATTGCAAAACCCAGAATTCTTATTATTGTTTATACCTCTGATATTAGTTTATATTTACAATTCCAAATGGGGAGTCAAAAAAAGAAGTCGCTTAACTTTTCCCCATAGCAATTGGAGGAAAAGTATTCCTAAAACAAGAATCACTCCTTTTAAAATTGGACAATATTTACGAATAGCAGCACTCGGACTAGCTATTTTTGCATTGGCGCGACCTGTGGAATTTAGAAAAATTGAAAAAAGATATGTAGAAGCTGTCGATATGATTATTTGCTTTGATCTTTCAAAATCTATGGATGCCCTTGATTTTAAACCCAACCGCAGAAATGTTGCCTTAAATACTATCTCCTACTTTATCGATCAAAGAAAAGATGACCGAATAGGTTTAGTGCTCTTTAGTGGAGAAGCTTATATGGCCGTCCCCCTCACCACCGATCATGAATTTTTACGCAAAGGACTTTTTGAGTCCACCGGCTTAAACATGCAAGATGGTACAGCCATCGGCCAAGCCCTAGCTGTCGGCGTGAATCACCTAAAAGATTCCGAGGCTAAAAGTCGAGTGATTGTGCTCGTCACAGACGGCGACAACAATATGGGAAGTGTAGACCCCGTTACAGCTGCTGAATTAGCTCGAGGCTTTGGCCTAAAAGTTTACACCATTGCCATAGGCAAAAAAGGTCGAGTGCCCTACCCCGTTAAAAGCAAAGATGCTTTTGGCCGCGAGGTAGAAGTTCTGAACTACCTTACCGATGCCGTAGACGAAGAGCTTCTAAAAAAAATAGCTACAAACACTGGAGGACAATTTTTTAGAGCTTCCGATGGCAATGTCCTCGAAGAAATCTTTGATACAATCGACAAACTAGAAAAAACCAAGGTTGAGACCAATAGTTATACTGAAAGTTCTGAGCATTTTTTAAACTGGCTGCTTGCTGCTCTTTGCCTCCTATTTTTAGAAGCCTTTTTACTCAACACTCGCTGGAGGAAAATCCCCTAATGGAAATCTTTGGCATATATTTTTCACGTCCCGACATGATTTATAGTTTTGTTTTTGTGATTGTTGTTTTCTTTCTTCTCTTAAGAAGTCGACAGCAAAGAAGGAAGGCTCTAAAAACTTTAGGCGTCGATAAAAATTTTAATGTGGCTAAACTTCGAAGCTTAAAAAACATATTGCTTTTAATAGGCTTTTGCTTTTTATCTTTGAGCTTACTAACCCCGCAGTGGGGACAAAAAAAGGTTACAATTAAGGCGCAGGGCCTGGACTTATGCTTTGCCTTAGATGTTTCGCCCAGCATGCTGGCCGAAGATGTCTCACCAAATAGACTTGAACAAGCCAAACAACAATTAAGTATTTTCCTACCCAAGCTTGGAGGTGACCGCGCATCGTTAGTGGCTTTTGCTGGAAGTGCCTATTTGGCCTCACCCTTAAGCATCGATCACAACACCCTCAGTAATTTTTTACGTCCCATCAACCCCGACTTTATAAGTGATCGTGGAACCAACCTGAATCAAGCTCTATCTACTTGTTTTAGAGCTTTAGAGCTTGACGATGCCAAAGATAGAATTGACCTTCTAACTCGTTCCGCTAAATTAATCGTTATTATTTCTGACGGAGAGAACACATCAGAAGATGGCTTAAGTGAGCTCAACAAAGCTAAAAAATTAGGCGTGCCTATCTATGCAATGGCTATGGGAACCACCAAAGGCTCTCCTATCCCAGTAAAAGACAGATACGGCAATTTACGCACGTACATCAAAGACCCAGCAAGCGGGCAACCATTTATTTCAAAACTAATTGATAAAGACTTAAAAAAACTGGCAGCCGAAAGTGGCGGTAAAATTTTCTACACTCGCCAAGGCATTTCAGTTTGGCAAGACTTTCGTTCAGCTATCTCTAATTACAAAAGAGAAAGCAGAGACTCGGGAACTAAATTCGCTAAAGAACACCGCTTTCAATGGCCTCTTTTTATAGGAATATTACTTCTTTTGATTGAATTCTTTTTGGCCGAAACGGCTATTTTACCGCTTTTTCCACTTCTTTTATTTTTTTTCTTAGGGCCTAAAAGTACTTTTGCCAAAGATCAATCTTCTTTAAACAATATCTACCAAAATAAGCAAGCCCTCAAAATGTTTAAGAATAAAAACTTTAACTTAGCTCAGCCTCATTTTGATAAAAGTTTAGAAGAAAATCCCTCTTCTTTTATTAACCGCTTCAATTGGGCAAGCAATAAACTTTTTTCAGCCGTGAAAAAAAATGATGAAAACGCCAAAGAGCCTGTCTCTATAGACAAAAACAAAGTTGACCAAGCTTTAAAAGAGTTTCAAAAAATGTCGGAAGACTATAATGGTCGCATTGCTGACAATGCCAATAAAATTTTACACTACCAAAAATCGCAAGCCCTCGAGCTAAAGGGTGACCTAGCCGCAGCCTTAGAATCATATTACCAAGCACTCATACTTGAGCCCGGTGACCACGAACTAAATCCAAAAATTAAAACAAATATTTCTAGACTTTTAACCGCCCTACAACAACAAAAGCAGCAAAGCGATGGACAAGGCGAAGGAAAAGGCGACAAAGAAAATAAAGAAGACAAGGGCCAAGGCAAAAAACAAAAGAAGAACCCTAAAGAGGGTGATGACACTCCTAAGCAAAAGCAGAAACCCAAATATAAAGGAACTGAATTAGACAATAAGCAGGTAGAACAAATCCTTCAAAGCGTTGCAGGTGAAGAAAATGATGTCCAAAAACGCAAAGCCCAAGAAAAATCCAGAAAAAGCGGCGAAGACCCAAACAAAGCTGCATCCCAAAGAAACAACCAACGTCCTTGGTAGCAAAAGCTGTCTCTCTACTTTTACAGTTAGGGTGCGTCATTATTCGTAACGAAGCTAAATGTAAAAGTAGATAGGTGGCTTTCGACTTTGCTAAAATACTCTGTAGAGATGAACTTTATGTATTTGCGCTTTTGGCTTTACTTTGGATTTGCCTGCTCTTTTTCTTGTCTGGCGGCCTCAATTGACACTCAGGTTTCTCCTCGTAGCAGTACAAATGGTGAACTCATTCGTTTTAAGGTTATTGTTAGCAGCGACCAAGACAAAAGTATTGGCCAAGCACAAATAGCTAAGCTTGGTTTTTGGGATGTAGTGAATGTATACCAAAGCAGGGGACTTGAAAGTCGTTATATCAATGGCAAAATGTCTATTCAGTCCACAGGTGAGTTCACCTATGTTTTAGAAGCCAAAAAAGAAGGTTTAATAAAAACCCCTCTGATCAAAGTTAAAGTTGGCAATAAGGTTTTAGAAAGCCCCCGCAAAACAGTTAAAGTTTCGCAGCTGCCACCTGCAGGCAAGAGATCTAGGCAGCAGCGCAGAAGAGTCAAACCACCATCGGGCAGCTTTGGCTTCAACTTCTCGCTGCCTGGATTTGATGACCAAGAAGAAGAAAGTCTTCAGAAAAAAGAAAATAATGCAAAGTCAGATAAAGTTACCCTTTCTCCCAAAGGGTTACCGACTAACAAAAGTATTTTTTTATGGGGACATCCCTCAAAAACTTCAGTTTACGAAGGAGAATTAATTGTACTCAGCTATTACCTTTATTCAAGAAGCTCGAGAATCACCCACCGTGAGTTTGCAAAGTTTCCTAGCTTCAAAGGCTTTTTAAAAGAAGAACTTCACACCACCCCTACTCGCAACCTAGAAGAAATACGTATTGGTGATCATACTTACATGCGGCAAGAATTATCTCGTTTTGCTTTGTTTCCTATAAAAACTGGCAAGCTCAACGTTGACTCTTTTCACTTTAGGGTTGGAGCCGCTATGGATCCAAGAGATTTAATTGATCAATTTTTCACCGGTCGCAGAAACCTTGGGGGCTTCTTTAATCGGATGCAAAATAAAATTTACGACCTTAAAAGTCCCATTTTAAATATTAAAAGCCTCCCTCTTCCCGCCGTTCCCGAAGGCAAAATCTTTAACGGCAGTGTTGGCAACTTCAACATGGAGCTCATCAATCCTCCCAAAAAAGTGCAAGTAGATCAGCCATTTACAATAAATTTAAAAATCTCTGGCAGCGGCAATATTAAATCCATGAAAGCTCCCAAACTCAACCTTCCTGCCGACGCTATTGAGGTATTCGATGTTAAAAGTTCTTACGAATTCAAAAAAGATGCGAGCGGTTTTAAAAACTTTGAATATCTTTTACTTGCGAAAAAAGCAGGTAATTATAATTTTCCGGGCATAAGCTGGACCTACTTCAATCCAAGTGAAGAACGCTATAAAAGTTTAACAAGCAAAGAAATACAGATAACAGCTTTTGGTGAAAGCCAAAAAAGCAAAGAAAGCTTAGTAAAGAATCAAGAAAAACCAAAAGAACTAAGTGGCTTGTATGCCTTGGATGAAAGCCAACTCAGTTCTAAACTAAAAAACGCGCATAATTTTTTTATTGGACAGCCCTTAGCCTATATATTGCAATTCTTATTTGCGCTGATACTTTTGGGACTGTACTTAAAAAAGAAAAAACAGCTGGCCCTGAAAGCTGACTACGCTCAATTTCCTTGGAAAAAGACAACTAAAGAAATCTTAGCCAGCAGCAACAAAGAGGCTCACAAGTTATCCGAAAAACTTGATTTATGGATGAGACAAAAATTAGCTTCTGAGCTTTACCAACACGGAGACCAAAGCATACATCCCGAAGCCTCACGAGATCAATTCATCGTCTCTTTTAAAAAAATATGTCCTAGCATGAGCAAAAGCAGTTTTGATAAAATAAAGCAAAGGTGGAATGAGCTTGATCAAATGCGATTTTTAAAAGAAAAAGATGTTTCTAAAGTCTCCTGCTCAAAAGAACTCAAAAGATGCGAAAAAGTATGTGACGATTTAATTAATATCTTTAATCAACTGAGAAAAAAAGGAGACTAGATTCAATCTAGGTAAAAAATTATGATTATGACAAATGACATAGACAAATATCTTTTTATACATATACCGAAAGCTGCCGGCAGGACAATCTCAAATTGTTTAAAGAATGTTGGATTCCAGCCTATACCGCTCAGCCCACAAGCTGGAGATTTTCCAACCCTTCAAAAAGTAGAATCGATTAAAAGCTGCTGTGATTATTTTAAATTTGCCTTTGTTAGAAACCCTTGGGATAGAGCTACTTCAGCTTATGAATATGTTTTGAAAACTCGCAAAGAAGGCTTTATGCAGTCCCGAAGTCACACTCCTACGCCGCTTAACATGACTTTTAAGCAATTTATTACAAACCACAGCGAATTAAACCCCGAAACCAAATGGCACTATTCGTATACTCAACACGATATTTTACTCTCATCTAAAAATGAATTATCGATAGATTTCATTGGGCGTTTTGAAAGGCTTCAACAAGACTTTAACCTTCTTTGTGAAAAATTAGGTATTCCTCATCAACAGCTCCCGCACATTAATAAAACTGAACACAAGCATTACTCAGAATATTACAATGACGAAACTCGTCTAATCATTGCTGAAAAATTCAAAAAAGATATTGAGGCGTTTGGATATACATTTTAAAACTAACAATCATCATTAATTGCATTGTACATTACTGGTAAACTCTACACTACTAAGCGTTCTTTCGTCCATTACTCCCACTCGTTCCTTCATTTTTGTCCAATACTCAGAACGTTTCTCGGCAGTTAGTAATTCAGTAGTATTTTCATAATCTTTTCCTATACACCAACTTGGGTCCGCAGCTGAGAAAAGATATCGGCAATTTTGAGTGTCGTGAACTCGTTTAGAGACATAACCAAAGTCACTTCCATTTGCATAAGCCACTAGATAATCCATGCCGCTTTTAGTAACAGGAAAGTCAATTGCATTTCCCCACTCTCTAACAACACTAATTGTTTTGTTTTGAGCATCATCTATAGCTAGTATATTTTCAGCCATAAATTCTAAACCATTGTCTTCTGAAGTATCAGAAGGCAATACCCACGGACGTCCATAGCTTTTTAATTGCAAAGTTTTTACTCCTTGAGTTGTATCGCTAATAACATTAATGGCTAGGGCGTTGGCATCTTCGCCAGCTAAAGCAAAATGTCTAAAATCCGTCGTTAACTTAAGTTTTGCGCTTGAGTTCCATGCAAATTCAATTACCGGCTTATCTTCCTTACAAAGATAGAGCTCATACTTATAGCTAGCTGAATTATCGTTAACAGTAAATTTACCCTTTAAAGTCGTAGCACCATCAACAACTTGGATGACACCTTCATTAAAATTAATTTGATCATTTAAGTAGTCAAACCACTTATCTAGTTTTTGCTGAGTCAATCTGAGATTATGGACGAGAAGCTGATAATCATCAACCCTTGTTACATCAGCAATGCTGCCATCATTTAAATCTTGTAGAGACAAATTACTCGACTGAGGAGTTAGGGTTAAATCTACACCTGGAAGAACCTTAGATTCCTGAGGAGCCAACAGTGTATCTAAACAACCAGAAGAGACTAAACTCACTAAAAAGATCCCTATTATATTTTTTCCTTTAAACATTAATGTTGCCCTCCTTTGAGCTCAGATAATTCATCTATAGGCAACCAAGCCCTTTGCACTCGACCATTTCGCTTTACTGTTTCAATCGATACCCAATCAAGCTTTTTTTTCGAAGGCCCTAATACGCGTACCACGCTATTCTTAGGTAGCCTTAATACTTTTTGTTGAGAATAACCAGGTAAGTTACGACCATAACTAACTTTAGAGCCTTTAGTGGGGTCGCCTATGACTTTGTACTGTCCGGCCAAATTCTCGGTATTTTTATTTTGATTTGCAGAATCATCAAAGACCAAATCTTTTGATTTATAACTTTTAGACTTAGATTGCTTGCCGTTGTTCTTTTTTATTAAATCGACCGGCGGACGAGCTAAAACAGCAATACTTAAACTAGAAAATCCAACTAAGACGAGTTTCCAAGCTAGCACGCGTTCCATGTAATACTTCCAACCCACCTCTCAATAGAATAACCAAGCTTTTACCTGCCATCAAGCCCAGATTATATCCCAGCCCAATGGAGGGTAGATGTGTCTTGGGACGATTTATCATCCACAAGAGACCTATATCCGGTCCGCGGAGGTACTTCGCACCAAATAGACTCAAGTGCTTAACTCGCAATGGAACTGAAATATTCCTCCAGCTGGTATTTTGACGGTGCAAAAACACACCAAACTCATAACCGTAAACATTGCCACCACCATAGGGAATAAAAATTCCAAAGCTAAGTCCTGCTGCTCTTGCTCCAATTTGATCTTTAAATGAAAGTCGTCCGGCTACGCCCAACATAAACTTTGTACTTCTTTTTGGTTTTTGCGAGCTAGATTTCTTTTTTTTCTTTTTCTTTTTTTGCTCTTCCCTGGAAATGTCGATTTCTAAGTAATCTGTATAGCGAGCTCTCACCCAGCCGCTGTTGCCGTCTTCGTCTTCGAGTAACAACCAATAGCCTTTAGGTGATAGTTTTTTAAACACAAGTAATGTATCGGGATCAACATCAGCAATCACTTTTGATTTGCTAGTTGGTTTTAAATAAACTTTAGTTTCTTTAATAATTTTAATTAAAGACCCTCCCAAAGCAGCTTCAACTGAATTCACAAAGCTAAAACAAAGTAAAATCAAAAGAGTTTTCAATAATTCGTTCATAGCTATCACAATCAAGGAGAAGAAAAAGGCCATTTATAAATAACAGGAAGAGAGGCTTTTTCAATTTTCCCCGTATACTTTCGCGGGATCCACCCTCGGTTTCCACGAAAGCGTACATATGCCCAGCGAGGATGAACATCATTTCGCAAAACCTCTACATAAGCCCTAACCCGTATTTTATTTTTCATATTGGCTACCGGACCGCTGCTCAGCAAGGGTCCATTATAAAGAAAAGATTCCTCTTTTACTTCCATCATTTGAACCTCACGAGCCAAGCAAGGTTGAAAGACCAATAAAAGCATCCATAGAACTACTAGCCGCACAAAACTAAATATAACATAGATGTTAAGTTTCTAAAGCGGGCTGAGCAGTGTAAGATTTTTTACAAGATGGCGCAAAAATACTGTTATTTTTTTGGTTCTGACAACAATGGCAAAAATTATACCGAAGGCGATGCGAGCCAAAAAAATAATTTAGGAGGCAAGGGTGCCAACCTAGCCGAAATGGCCTCTTTAGGCTTACCGGTTCCTCCAGGCTTTACTATCAACACCGAAGCCTGCACTTTTTACTTTCAAAATAAAAATCAATTTCCGCAAGAGCTGGAAAGCGAAACAAAAAGCAAACTACAGCTGCTGGAAAAACTGATGCAAAAAAACTTCGGCTCATCTGACGCTCCCCTACTGGTCAGCGTACGTTCTGGAGCTCGAGTGAGTATGCCAGGCATGATGGACACCATTCTCAATCTGGGACTAAACGATAAAAACGTAGAAGATTTTGCCAAACAAAGCCAAAACCCACGCTTTGCCTATGATTGCTACCGGCGACTTATACAAATGTATTCACATGTTGTGCTCGATATACACCCTTCTATTTTTTCGGACTTACTTGCCGAACTAAAAGAAGCTCGCTCCCTTAAACACGACTGGGAAATAGAGGTCGAAGATCTAAAAAAACTAATCTCATCTTTCAAAAACGCCATTTTAGAAGAAAAAGGTGTTTCCTTCCCTCAAGACCCTTATCAACAGTTATGGGGAGCTATAAAAGCTGTTTTCGACAGTTGGATGAACCCCAGAGCGAAACATTACCGCAAAATGACTAAAATCCCTGAAGAATGGGGAACCGCAGTCAATATACAAGCCATGGTCTTTGGCAACCTTGGCAAAGGTTCGGGCACCGGAGTGGCCTTTACTCGTAATCCATCGACCGGTGAAAACACTTTCTTTGGCGAGTTCTTAGAAAATGCTCAAGGTGAAGATGTAGTAGCCGGCATTCGCACCCCTCAAAGCCTAAATAAAGATCCTAAAAATAGTACGGGTGACTCCCTAGAAGAAGTTTTGCCTGAGGCCTACAAATCTTTATGTGAAATAAGAAACACCCTCGAAAAACATTATGTGGACATGCAAGATTTAGAATTTACTATTGAAAATCGCAAACTCTATATGCTACAAACTCGCACCGGCAAAAGAACAAGCCAAGCAGCTGTCAAAATTGCCGTGTCCATGTTTAATGAAAAAATGATTTCTAAAGATGAGGCAATATTAAGAATAGATCCCTATAGCCTCGATCAACTTTTGCACCCGCGCCTAGACCCCTCTAAAAGTAAAACAGCCATAGCCAAAGGATTACCTGCTTCGCCGGGAGCCGTTATTGGTCATGTTGTCTTTAGTGCCAACGATGCAGCCGAGGCTGAACAAAACGGTCAAAAAGTTATTTTGGTACGACACGAGACCTCCCCTGAAGACATTCACGGAATGGATGCCGCTGTAGGAATTCTAACGGCACTCGGAGGCATGACCTCTCATGCAGCAGTGGTTGCAAGAGGCATGGGTAAAACATGTGTGGCTGGCTGTGCGGATATTCAAATTGATTACGAGGCAAAAGTTTTTCACATCAAAAACGGTGCCGAAAAAATCACCATTAAAGAAGGAGAGAAAATCACCCTAGATGGTCACAGTGGCAACATTTACCTTGGCGAAGTGCCAACCCTAAACGCGGCCTTAGATGACGACTTTCAAACCCTCATGAAATGGGCCGACGAAGAACGAAAACTGCGCGTTCGCTGCAATGCGGATACGCCTCAAGACGCACGAGTCGCTCGACAATTTGGAGCCGAAGGAATTGGACTATGCCGTACCGAACATATGTTTTTTGATCCCGAACGCATACGTGCAGTACGTGAAATGATTCTTTCGGAAGATGAAGAAGGCAGAAGAGGGGCCTTGGACAAAATTTTTCCAATGCAAAAGCAAGACTTCGTAGCGCTTTTTCGGGAAATGAAAGGCTTGCCGGTAACCATTCGCCTACTCGACCCCCCTTTACACGAGTTTTTGCCTCACGAAGAAAAAGAAATAAAAATCATGAGCAACAAACTCAAAGTCAGCGTAGAAAGACTTAAAGCAAAAATACATCAGTTAACAGAGATGAATCCAATGCTTGGTCACCGCGGCTGCCGCTTAGCTATTACCTATCCTGAAATTTACCAAATGCAATGTCACGCTATTTGTGAAGCCATAAAAGAAACATACGATATTAACCAAGAAAAAATAGAGGCTGAAATTATGATCCCTCTTATTATGGAAGAAAAAGAATTAATGCGCCTACGCCAAGATGTGGAAGACATTGCCGACAAAGTTTTAACAGACAAAAAGCTCAGAGCCTTTGTCAAAGTAGGAACCATGATTGAATTGCCTCGAGCCTGTTTAACTGCCGATCGAATCGCTGAACACGCCGACTTTTTATCTTTTGGAACCAACGATCTAACACAAACCACTCTCGGCCTTTCCCGCGATGACAGTGGACGCTTTTTAACTGAATACACAGAAAAATCTATTTTCAAATGTGATCCCTTTGCTGAGCTCGACCAAGAAGGGGTTGGACAACTGGTAAAACTGGCTGTGGAGAAAGCCCGCAGCAAAGATTCCAAAAAAAAAATGGGGGTTTGTGGTGAACACGGAGGAGATCCACGCTCAATTGAATTTTTTCATAAGATAAATTTAGATTATGTAAGTTGTTCGCCATATAGAGTTCCTACAGCTAGATTAGCTGCGGCTCAATCGGCAATAAAAGACAAGAAGTAGCTCTTTAGTCAAAGTTTTTTATATAGAGTTATTTTTTTTCAAAAACATTCTTACACATCGGACGCCAAAAGCGGTGACTCCGGGAATTGGCAGCAATCCAACGATGCGGTCGAACTTATCTAATTTTATATCCAAAGAGTAACGGGCCATTAAGCTTGAAATTATATATTCAACGATTTCTTCTATTACAAGGGAGCCTCCTAAAGTCATAACCAACGAAGAATAGCTTGCAGAGGTTAAAAAAAAATCAATAACAAAAGATATAACAAATAATACTAAAACAACTTTTTTATTCGAAGCCTTTTTCTCTTCTTCCACAAAACTAAGTTTATGGTAGAAATTGTAACCTGACAAGACTGCTATAAATAGGTTAAAAGATAGGCCAGATTGTGAAAAAACTATTAAAATGGCAACTCTTGCTTTGTTTGTCTTTTCAAATCTTAAGATTTGTCTTCATACTTTCACACATCCCTTTTAATGAATGGCTCTTGAATGATTGGCTTTTACTCATAAAAAGCTCTTTACGTTTTGACCTTAGCCTCGCGAGCTATTTTCTAGCCTTACTAGTCCCCCTTGGCTTTGCTGCCTTGAGCACTCGGCCCAAAATTCAAAAAATGGCTCTGAGCCTTCTTATTATATTTTTGGTATTTTGTTTAACATCTCATGTTGTAGATTACTTTTACTTTCCTTTTTCTGGTTTTAGAATTAGCTACGAGTATTTTAATTATTTTGTTGACCTCCCTCAACTAGCGACCGTCGCTTTACAATCCAAGCCTTTTGCTTCGGTGTTTACAGTATTTTTATTTTTTACGCTGTTATTTCTTTTTTACAGAAATTCCACAAAAATATTAAAGCATATTCCACACTTTAAAAACTACTTTTTACTGCTAGTTATAATTCCATATTTGGTGATTTGTATTAGAGGAGGAATTCAGAGGGTCCCCTTAAGAGTCGGAGATTCACTTGTCTCAAGAAAAAACTCATTAAACCAAAGTGTTTCTAACCCCAGCTACAGAGTTCTTCGTAGTCTATCCAAAAAGAGCTTCCCCAAGCTGATCCAAGCCGATCTAGCCAAAAAAAACTTTAACAAGATTAAAAATTCATACAAAGGCAGCAGCCCTTTTCAAAAAGAAAAATTCAACAACCTTGTTCTTATTATTTTAGAGAGCTGGTCTTCTAGTCTTACAAATTTACAAACATATAAAGGTGTGAATATTGCCCCCTACTTTCAAAAACTAAAAGGCGAAGGCCACTATTTTACAAATTTTTTTGCTAATGGTTTTCGCTCCTCCACAAGTGTGTTTAGCTCTCTAAGCTGTCAATCCGACCTACCAAACACTCCTATTTTACAAAGGCCCGAACTATGGAAACTGCCAAGCTCCCTAAGCTTAGAGCTCGAAAAAAAGGGTTTTGAAAATTATTTTTTTTTAGGAGAGCACTTAGATTGGGACAATTTAAATGCTTTTTTAAATAAAAATCATTTCCACAAAAGTTATGGTCTCAAGTTTTTCAACAAACATTTTCCTAAAAAGCTGTGGAACACCTCCGACCTCAACGTCTTTCAATTTATGAGCGAGGAACTTAAAAATAATCTTAAGAATCCCTTTTTTGCTTTTATGTTCACGACCTCCACACATCCTCCCTTCGACATTCCAGCTGAATACAAAATTTTATCTAACAAGCAGCCTATGGAAGAAAATGAAAAACTCTTCGTAGCCTCTTTAAATTATTCTGACCTTGCGATCAAAAACTTTATAGAATCCAATAGAAAAAAAGATTGGTTTCATGATACGCTTTTTGTTTTTGTTGCCGATCACACAGCTCATATCCTTGGCTCAAAAATTAAGAAATTCCACGTTCCGCTCTTGCTGTGGTCTCCAAAATTGAAAGCAAAAACAATTCAAACCCTAGCCAGCCACTATGACATACTACCAACAATAGCCCCCTATTTTGACCTTGATACTAGTTATTGCATGGGAAAAAATTTATACAGCCATCCACCAGCAGAGCACTTTGCTTACAGTGTGAGCTCCGATTCCTTTGAATGGAGAAGACCTTCAGGTAAATTTGAGGTCTCTCTCAACGGCGAATACCAATACACTCCAGCTTTTAATTCAGCTAGCTTGAGCCATGAAGAAATATTAGCCGAAGTTGAAATGGCCAAGTCCTGGTATCAAGAGTCTGTTCGAAGAAGACAAAATAATAACTCAACGCATTAGATTCTCTTCTCAGTTTTTTTATTTTTCCAATATATTTTAATCACTTAGAACAGAAGTGCTGACAAATGCAGCGCTTTGTTTTAAAAGAAGACTTAGGGGAAGATTTGGGTCTAAATGCTGACTATAGTTGGTTCTAGACTTTAAAGTCGATTTAGGTGAACACTCAGTGAAGATTCTACGTCTCGAATTATTTGGCTTTAAATCATTTAAAGACAAAACAATTATCCATTTTGACCAGCCAATTACGGCTGTGGTCGGAAGCAACGGCTGCGGAAAATCAAATGTAGTCGACGCTCTTTTTTGGGTGATGGGTGATATGTCGGCCAAACATTTACGTGGCAACAGCATGGTAGATGTGATTTTCTCGGGCACAAAGGATGTTGCAGCTTTGGACATGGCCGAGGTGAGCCTGGTTTTACAAAGAGAACCTGGCAAAGACCCCCCACTGCCTAAGCACTTAGAATCATCACATGAAATTCAAGTTACGAGACGTTATTACCGCAGTTCAGAATCTGAATACTTATTAAACAAAAAAATATGCCGCCTGCGTGATGTGCAAGAGTTTTTCATGGACACGGGTTTAGGGGCAAAAGCTTATTCAATTATCGAACAAGGCTACATCACTCGCATGGTTACCCAAAAACCTGAAGAGCGCCGACGAGTTATTGAAGAAGTAGCAGGAATTATTAAATTCAAAGCGCGCCGAGCAGAGACTTTACGCAAAATCGAAGCCACTCAAAACAATCTACAACGAGTCGATGACATTGTTAAAGCCGTTCAAAAAGAACTTAACAGTCTAAAGCGCCAGGCCGACAAGGCAGAAAAGTATCAAAGCTTCAGCACTGAACTTAAAGAGATCGAACTAAGAGTTGCAGCTCGTGAATGGCAAGATCGCTCACAAAGCTCAACTGAATCAGCCCAATTAGGAGCTGAGCTTCGCAACAAACTAAGCACTCTAGAAGAAGAGCTTCAACTGGAAAAAAACTCACTTGAAAATTCCAAAGTTCAGCTGAGCAAACAAGAACAAGAATATGATCAAGCTCGTGATCTAGGCCGAAACTTAGAGCTTGAGTTAAAAGACATCGAAAGCGAAGAAAAAAATCACCACACAAAGCTAGAAAACATCAAGCAGCGCCTAGATAGCAATCAACAAGAAGCCTACAAAATTCAAAACAGACATCATGAAATTGAAGAGCAAAGCAAAGCTTGGCAAAAAGAACTCGAAGGCCAACTAGCGCAAAACTCATCTTTGCAAGAAAACTATCAAACGAAGAAAAAAGATTATGACACTTTAAAAGTCGAGCTAAACGAACAACAAAAACAACTCGACGAAAATCGCAGCAAGCTCCACAAGCTTGATATCGAATTCACCAAAAGCACAGAGCAAATTCAAAGCAAGCAAAATTCAATTCGATCTTTTCACGACAAAATAAATCAGCTGCAAAACCACCTTGGCGAAACCGGCAACTCTTTAGGGTCTAAGAACAGCGAACGCCAAAGCACTCTGGGAACTCTTCAGCAAGCTTTCTCTGCCAGGGAAGATCTGGAAAAAGAAAAAAATAGAATTCAAGATGAGCTTACTTCAATTGAAGGCGATTTAGACAAAGAGCAAAAAACCCGTGATGAGCTGAGAGCTGATTACACTCAAGCCAAAATTCAACGTGAGCATTTACAAGCCTTGCATGATCAATTTGAAGGAGTAGACGCCGCTTCAAAAGCCCTTGCCCTCACTCTTAGAGAAAAAGGCCAAGAGGGTCGACTCTTAGCAGACCATATTCGCGTGCCTAGTGAATACCAAAAATCATTCGATGCTATTTTTGCCAACAGCCTCGATCGAGTTGTGGTCGAAAGCAATGAAGAACTCATAGAACTTGAAGAAGCCTTACAACGTTCAGAAGATAGCTCGACTCGCCAAAGTCGTGCGGGTCTTTGGTTAAAAGATTTTTCTCAAAGCAGAGCCGTTCACAAAACTCAGACTCAAGACTGGGATGAGCGTTTTGTAACTGTTGAAAAAGAAGTCCCCGGCCTTCTGGGCACCTCTATACAAAAACAAAATATTTCTTTAAAGGAATACCTCAATGAGAGTCCACTTGTTTTAGGTAAGCTAGACCACTTACTTAAAGAAAAAATGCCCGAGGCAGCCCAGCAACTTTGGGCCCAAAACTTAGACAACTATTTGCTTGTTAAAGACCGAAAAGATTTTCGCGCAATCTGTCAGACTTTAAATTACGATTTACCATTTAACCTTGTTAGCCTGGGCGGTGATGTCTTAAATCAAAATGGTTTTTTAGACTTAGCTCCAATTGAGGAAAGCACTGATCACGTCAATGCGAATATTCTTCACAGAAAAGAAGCTATACGCCAACTTGCAGTTGATGAAAAAGAAAACAAAACCAAGTTAGACGAGGCAGAAAGCAAAGTAGAAGGCCTGCAACAGCGCTACGCCAATAGCAAAAATCAATTTCGCGAGTTAACAGCCAAACTAAGCGCTCTTAACCCAGATGTTGAAAAATACACTGTATTCTTAGGCCAAGTGGAGGCTGACCTAGCCCGCTTACACGAAAAACAGAGCCTTTATCGGGTCGAAGAAGAAAGCCTTAAGAGTAGAATACAAGAAAACAACCAAGATATTTCAAGCCTAGAGCGCTCTTTCCGAGAGCAACAAGAAGAAAAACAAAGCCTGGAAAGCAACTTGTTAAACAGCGAAAACGAAGTAGAAAACAACCGAGCTAACTTTAATGAGTTAGAGACTGTTATCGAAAAATACAGCCATGAATTACGTGAGGGCGAAAAAACTCTTTCGAACAAGCAACAAGAATTGGCTACCTTGAAGCAAGAAGCAGACATGTCTAAGCAGCGTTTGCTTTTTATTGAAAAAGAAAACACTTCTTTGTCTGAGGAAGTCAAAGCTTCTTTACAGCTCATCAACCAGACACAAGAAAAACTACAACACAAAAGTGAAGAGCTAGCTGCTCACCAAAAACAAGAAGAAGAATTTAAAAACGCACTTGAAGAAATTAAAAAAGACTTTGTTACTTTTCAAACTCAAGTTGAGCAATTTCAAAATGAACTACAATCTCTCAACAAACGTTTAAACGACATTGAACAATCTTCAGCAGTGAACGAGGTTGAATTAAAAAATATTGCCGGCCGTATGCAAGAAATATACAATATTGACTTTAGAAATATTGAAAGCGACAAGTTGCAAGAATTTTGTGCTCCCGGCGACATTGAAGAATTCTCTGATCCCGAAAGCGCAAAGCAAAGAGTTATTGAGCTTAAAAAGAAAATAGATAAGCTTGGAAAAATCAACATGGTGGCTATGGAAGACTTTCAAGACAAAAGCTACCGCCATGAATACCTTTTTGTTCAAAGACAAGATATTAAAGATAGCTTGAGCCAACTTAGTGAAGCTCTTGATAAAATAAACACAGAATCTGTGACTCGCTTTGAAGAAGCCTTTCACGCTGTTAATAACGCTTTTCAAACGACTTTCCCTGCAATGTTTGGCGGCGGCAACGCCGAGCTACGGTTAACCAATCCAGATGACTTACTAGAAAGCGGCGTAGAAATTGTGGCTCAACCACCAGGTAAAAAGCTACAATCAATCACCCTACTTTCTGGAGGAGAAAAAGCTCTAACCGCCGTTAGTCTTATTTTTGGAATCTTTAGCATTAAGCCATCACCATTTGCCGTTCTCGACGAAGTTGACGCTCCACTTGATGACGCCAATGTAGGCCGTTTCAACACTCAAATTCGTTTAATGGCTAAAACCTCACAAATTATTCTTATCACTCACAAAAAGAAAACCATGGAAAACTGTGACGCTCTTTTTGGTGTCACAATGCAAAAAGCCGGTATCTCCAAAGTAGCAAGTGCCAAATTAGGCGAGCTTGACTACGATGGCATTCAATAAAAAATGTTTTTTATTGCTACAGCAACACTGGCAGCGTTTGTTCATCTCTATATTTTTTATTTAGAATCCATCGCCTGGTCTCAGAGAAAAACTCAAAAACTATTTGGGGTTCCTAAAGACAAACAAGACTGCCAGCAGCTAAAGCTCTTTGCCTTTAACCAAGGTTTTTATAACTTATTTTTAGCCCTTGCTGTTATCATGGGGCTTTACTTTAAAGCTGACCTACTTGCGCTTTACGCTCTAACTTCAATGCTCTTAGCAGCCACCGTCCTTATTTTAGCAGCTCCCAAACTTAAAGCTGCCGCCTTTAAACAAGGTCTCTTTCCTTTGATAGCCTTGCTCATCTATTTTTTATGCAAAAGTCGATGATCACCTTTTCTTTAGCTAAGTGACTGATTTTAATGGATATTTGATTTGCGTCTGTAGTGCTTTTTAGACATTTTCTTGCGAAGTGGCTTTTGATGCCTTAGAATGCGAGCGCATATGCTTAGAATTATTTCTTACTTTATATTGTCGTCTGTTTTTCTTAGCCAATCTAATTTCAGTTTAGCTTGCGAAGGAAACTTAGCATACAATTTTGAAATTCCGGAAGATCTGACATATGAGTTAAATTCTTCAAATTTTAGCTATGGCCCATTCTTTGAAATAAGCGAGCTCTCGGATAGTTCATTTTCTTTAAATTTGTATAGAAAAATTGAAAAATCAGAATATAAAGATCCTAAACTCCTTGCCCTCCTAAACGATCTACTTAAAGCAGGCGAAACACCAGAAGCCATTCGCGCCTCTTCTTCTAGCTTGAATAGATCTCAAATAGCCATACAAACAGCCAACACTAAAAGCGCGAAAAAATCTGTTTTTGTAATTAGAAGCCACAGTCGACAGTACTGGAGAGTCGACCAAGCTCCTGACTTGCTTTACACCCTATCCATTCCACCAGGAATCGGCGACCGCGCTCTTGTGCCAGGCAAAGCTACACAAAGCGGTTTTCAAACTGACTCTTCAAATATCACTCTTTTTGCCAAAAGCGAGCGCGATTATTATATGCTCTTTCACAACCCAGATGCTTCTGTTCGACACATACAAAAGATTCCCGATACCACATGGGGTTTTTTCGATGGACAGCTCGCTCCATTAGTAGAAACAGATCGCGCCTATTATGTGTACTTTCTTCACTCTGATAGCAATGAAGAAACACTATCGTTCTTAGACCTTAGTAACCCTCAAAATACTTTGGAGTTTAAATATGACAGATCAGAATTCGATGAAGTCTATTCAAGCAATATGGCCATATTTACAAATCCAGAAGATAGCGAGTTATATTTTGTCGCCAAAGCAAAATTAAACAATCCTTCTGAAGGCGTCGATGCCAATCAATTTATTCTGGCCAAAGTTTCTGATGGCTCAACTCAACTCTTATATCCAGCTGGAAACTATCCCGCAGTTCCATTAGTACACCAAAATCAAAGTTATATACTAGTTAGAGCCTTAGAAAGAGATATTTATTTACAATATCACTTAATGAATCCATTCACCGGCCAAATTTTACACACCGGCAGTTACCATGATTTCGCGCAAAGCTTTCCGGCCAATCTAACACCTCACCCGCAGGCTCCCCAGCCGGCAGCTGCGCAACCTACGCAACTAGGCGGCGGTATTCGTGCTGGCTCAATTGCTATAACCGGTAAAGGCGGTGGTATTTTTGATGGCATGGCAGTCGTAAAGGGAGCCGACGGCAAAACAACAGTTTTGGGAAACACAAATTTAGGTGGTTCCATTCGCGCAGGTAAAATCACCATTAAAGGCGACGATCCAAAAAAAGACTAAATTTTATTTCACTCGTGTTTGTACCTGAGTGCTTGCGTATATGGCAAAAGCGCCTGCTGGCTTGTGATTGCCTGAGCGTTTCCAGCCTCCGAAAGGCAGCTGACTGCTGGCTCCCACTGTTGGCCGGTTCCAATAGATCAAACCGCAATCAATTTTATCGGCTACTTGATCAAATATTTTTTCTTCTTTGCAAAAAAGAGAAAAAGATAAGCCATAGGGATTGTTGTTTACAGCTTCAATGCCTTCATCGATGGAATCGATAGGACAAAAGAACATATCGGGCGCAAAAATTTCGTGATTTTGATAAGCCGATTTAGCATCCCATTTTTTTACATAATTAATAGATGGGCTTACATAATTGCCTTGAGGCAAGGCATGTTCAATTTGTCTGGCCTCTCCCAACAAACGTTTTGGCCGCATAATGGCTTCGGTCTCACTGTCGGTTTCGGCAATTTTGGCGTAACGAAGATATTTTTTAAGGGAATCCTCACTAATAAGCGGTCCCATAAAAGGTTTGGGACTTTCAGCAAAGGGTTGATCAATCACAAGCTCCTTAGCCATTTGGTGCACTCTGCCCATAAGCGAATCGAGCAAAGCTTTTTTTACATATATGCGAGATAAAGCCGTACACCTTTGTCCCGTGCTTAAAAAAGAAGAGCGGATCAAATCCTTAGCAGCCTGCTCTTCGTCCTCAATCTCCCATAAAATGGCCGCATTTTTGCCACCCATCTCAAGGGCCACAATTTTTTCGGGTTTTTCTGCTAGGTCTTTTTGAATTTTAGCGCCTACCTCGTAACTACAAGTTGCCAAAACTCCATCTAAATCAACATGCCTAATAAGCCGTCTAGCAACCTGGGCATCTCCTTGCAGCATTTGCAAAACACCTTTTGGCAACAAAGAAGCCTCGGCGGCTTCCATATAGACTTGCGCACAGTAAGGTGTTTTTTCGGAAGGTTTCAGCACGCAAACATTTCCAGTCAGTAGAGCTGGCGCAATATGGCCATGACTTAAATGCACCGGAAAATTAAACGGACCAATAACTGCTAAAATTCCTTTTGGTCTCCAGTGAATTTCGCCGACACCAAAAGCTCCCAGTTCTAGCTTTTGGGTTTTTACTAAATTCAATGCATAATCAATTGTTATATTGATTTTTTTTGAAAGCAAAGAAGCCTCAACCTTCGCTTCATCAAAGGGCTTGCCATTTTCAATAGCGATTAACTTAGCAATCAAATCTTGTCTCTTGTCTAATTCCTTTGCAAAAGACTGAAGGGCCTCAATGCGTTTTGGAACAGCTAAATCTCTCCAAGCCAAAAAAGCTTTACGGGCTTCCACCACCAAGCTATCTACAACATCATAGCTAAATTCTAAACTAGGTAGTTTCCATTCACTATTAGCTGGCGAAAGCACTTCTATCTGACCGTGTTTTTCGCCCTCTTGTGTCCATTTTCCGCCGACAAAAGCGCCGCGATCTTTTGGAGATTCATTTCCTAATATTTCTTTTAAACTTTGCATTTATGCTCCTAACCAAATCGCTTCTTCGAAGGAATCAATTTTTAATTTCTCAAGTACTTCACAACCAAAAGGGTCTAGATTTAAAACAGCTTGTTTTTTATTGTAATCAGCCATTAGCTGAATTGTAAGTATATTTTGTTTATTCTTCTCAAAAAACAAAAAGCCTTTTCTGGGGGTTTTTACAAAGCGCTCAACAAAATTTATTTCTTTTATCTTTTTGGATTGCTTAACGGGCTTAATTTTTTCGACCAAAGAACTATAATGGGGGCCGCCATCAAAGGGATCCACCATCTTCGAGTAAGAAAAAGAAATTTTCTCCAACATCCGCTGAACAGGTATAGTTTGCCTGCCCACTTGTCCAATACAAGCCTGAGCTTCCGGCGGCAATAAATCGATATGTATATCTCCCTTCGGAAACAAGCTTTTTATAAATTCCTTATTCGTCATAGAGATTCGATCAGCAATAGTGTAATCAAGTCCCGTAAATTTTTTACCTAGGGCTTCCCATAAATGCGAGTGTTGGCCATCGATTGAATACTGAGGTGCTAATTCCGCAATCATTTTTTTTTGAAAACGATTTTTATGGGCAGCTACGTATAAAAAACGAATGTAGCTAAGTAATTTGCCTAACTTTAGGGGGTGACCTCTGTAATCTGGGTCAAGACTTAAAGCACATAATTCAGACACACCTTTGCTATCGAATCCAAGCTCAAGTACTTTTTCTGTTCTAGTGATTTTAAGGGTCTTTGATTTTCTTAAACGGGTTTTTATTTTAAAAAAAACATGAGGACTGCTTTTACTGCCATGTTGAGCCGCCAGCATACTGGTGCCAATAATTTTTTTTCGCTTTAAATCTTCTAAAACAAAAAAATAATGATTCTCTTCTTTTTCTTTATAGAGTCCAGCAAAACTTTTTTCCGAACGCCGAAGCAAAGCAGCAAGCTTTTTTGGCTCAGTCGGTAAATTAAAGATTCCTTTGTTTTGGCGCCTAATTTTGCGAGCCAAAGACATGGTTTGTGATAAATCTTTTAAAAGAGCGTTGCGAACTATGAACACCCCTACAACCTAACAAAGTTTATAAAAAAACTCAGTACTGTGTGGAGTATTTTAAGCACAAAATGATCTAAAACTAAATCGAGCAGCTTTGCTCCCAAGGGGTTTAAGAATGCCTTGCAGACCACTAAGAGCAAAAAAGCAACAGACAGCGGAAACAAGACACTTTGACATAAAACAGCCATAAAAAGATTGGCCAACAAAGCCAGTAGTGAGTAATAAAAAATATTTTCTGCCACCCCAAAAAAGTAAAAACTATACAACTGGCAAATCAAACACAAATATATAAGCCGGCTCCATTGCGATAAATTGACCAATGAAAGCAAGAGCAAAGTCAAAGAAGCTAGCCAGGAAAAATAAAAAGACAAAGAATTAAGGTGCTCTGGAAAGATTCCTGCGTGCAACAACAAAGCCAGCAAAACAATCGAAAAAAGATGCAAGCGCGGCAAAAACAATCTAAGCATAAAAAAAATCAAGGCCCGGCTCACTGGAGCCTTCCACCCAAGTAGAGTTCCGTAAAATAAAGCTGTTATTGTGCAAACGCAATAAATCAAAAAGAAGCGTATTGGCTGAGAGCTAATATAAAAAAAAGCCAGTCTGGCTAGACGCCTAAAGATCCCCACAAAGGCATTCACATGAGCTCCAGATAAAACTAAGAAATGCACAATCCCCATTTGAGCAAAGGCCTTTTTTAAGGGGTAAGCATAGGGGCTCATTTCTCCTAAAATAAATAATTGCAGAAAAGTTTTAATGCGATAATTTGAGCTAAGAGCAATGTGTTCGAGACTCTCTAAACGCACCCATTCAATAAATTCAAAAAAAATAAGCATGGCTAGCCCCTGCAAAGAGCAGACCACTGTGTTTTTAAAATCAAATCTTAGTTTTTATCGCCAAAAATCAACAGTAGTTGGATCGCCATCAATAACTTCAGAGCTGCCGGTAGCAGCCTCCGCCTCTTTGCTTTTATTCATAGAAAGAGTCCAACGTTTTTTTTGAGCCACATCGTTTAAAAAGTTTTGCGAAAGAGCATAGTTAGTGGTCTTTTGCATTTTTTTGAGGTTGATTTTTAAATTCAGGGCTTCTGCCCGAGTCACAGTAACGTACTTTTCTGTGGTGTAGTGTTTATCGGCATAGACCACAACTTTTTTCTCTCCACAGGGAACTTGCAACTTTTGACTGCCGTAACCAAGTTTTACTCCATCTAATTTTATAGTGGCCCCCTTAGGGGTCGCGGATACGTTCAATCGACATTCACCATAAAAAAGCGGAATTGATTCAACATTCTTTTTAGAAAATTTTGAGCAAGCAAATAACAAAAGCAAGGGACCCATCAAATAAACTCGTTTCATATCATCACACTCTGCTCAAAGATGAATATAGTTAAGATTTGCTTAAAATTCACCATCAAACCCAAAGTTTTTTAAAAGCTTTAACCTGATATTAATCCCCCAGGCCCCTCTGCCTTGGCATAATGACAATTAGGAGTTTAGGGAGAGAAGAAGTGTCTGCATTTACAAGGAAAATTTTTGGTCGCCAGCACAATTATGGGGCTCTAAATGATCAAAAAAGCTTAGGGCGACCTAAACCTGAATTTATTGATGACCCCAGGCTGATGGAGTCGATGAATTCTATTTATTCCCACCCTAGTATTATTAGAATTCTACAACAGTTATGGGACAAAGATCCTTATACTTATCAACATTGTCACCGGGTTGCCGACCTAGCCCAATGGATTGCAGGTGGTATGGGCCTTTCTTTTCAAGAGAGAGTCGACATTTACCTTAGTGGTCTCCTACATGATGTTGGAAAGATTTTCACTCCTAGCAAAATATTACTTAAGCCTGGTTCACTCACAACTCCAGAATATGAAATCATGAAACTTCACCCACAAGATTCGGGAATTTTTGTGGCCAAGATAGCCGATATCTCTTATTTAGCTCCTGCAGTACGCGGACACCACGAACGCTTCGATGGCAGTGGCTACCCCGACAAGCTAAAAATGGACAAAATCCCACTTTATGCCCGGATTATTCAAGTCGCTGACTCCTTTGATGCCATGGCTTCCGATCGAGTTTATCGCAAAAAACTTCCTCTAGAGAAGATCTACCTAGAATTTACAAAGTGGAGTGAAAAAATATTTGACCCAGAAGTGGCGAAAACCTTTGTTGCCATGCATAAGGAATATCTAGCCGCCAAAGAAGAAGATGACGATTACACCCTAAAAGCAGCTTAGTCGACTTATACTAAATCTACTGACCAGCCTGTTATGACAAAAGAAAAAAACCCTTTGTTATGCTTTTGCAACAAAGTAAGCCTCAAGCAAATAAATGAATGCATAAAAAGCAATGATAGCGAACTCTCTTTAGCCGAGTTGTGCGAAAAAAGCGGAGCCGGTACAGGCGCCTGCGGAGGCTCTTGCAAGCCTTTGCTGCGAAAAACCCTTTCTGAACAGAGTGTTTCGGACAAAAAAGAGAGCCCTAAAAATTCAAATGCCGAGCAAAAATCACTGCTTCCAAATGATTTTTACAAAGCCATCAGCCTCTTTAACCGCCGTTATTACTGGGAAGCTCACGAAGAGCTCGAAAAAATTTGGCTTGAAGAACATGACCCCAATCTTAAACTCTTCTACCAGGGCATAATACAAGCCAGCGCAGCCATGTATCACGTCCTTAACGCCAACCCTAAAGGCGTTTTACACTTGGCCCTCAAAAGCCAACAAAAGCTAACGCAATCTAAGGTACAAGATATTCAACTAGAAAAGCTGATCGAGTCATTAATCGATTTTGAAAAGCAAGCTAAAGCGATCTTAGGGAATATCGAAATTGGTTTTGCCTACGAAAAACTTCCCAAAATAAAAATCTCCCACAGCAGAATGACGCAGGCCAAAAGCTCTCATTAAAGCCCCTCTTAAATAATCCTTTTTCCCATGGACTTCTTTGACTATCTTAAGCAGCATATAAAGCTATCCGATCAAAATGTTGTTTCAAAAGTTATTTAAACGAAGTGGTAAAAAAACATACCCAATTAAAAAAAATATAAATAGAGGTATTGATCCTTTATGCATCGAAATAGTCAAACAGCTTCAAAAAAGTGGCTATGAAAGCTACGTAGTTGGCGGCTGCGTCCGCGACCTTCTTTTAGAAAACAAACCAAAGGATTTTGATATTGCCACAGCGGCCTCTCCGCAAGTTGTTAGAAGCTTAATCAAAAGAAGTTTTATTATTGGGCGCCGTTTTAAAATTGTACATGCCAAAACTCGCTACCGCAGTCACGAATACCGCCAATGCTCGGCCAAGTATTTTCCTATTATCTACACAAGACCCATTGACCATATTTATGAAATTACGACTTTTAGACGTAAGCCCGAAATGGTTAACGATGCCATAAATGAAAATGTCTATGGAGGCCCAAAAGAAGATGCCTTCAGACGAGATTTCACTCTGAACGGCCTCTTCTTTGATCCGGTCAAATCTGAGGTTGTTGACTATGTAGATGGCATGAGTGATTTAAAAAACAAAAGTTTAAGAATCATCGGCGATCCCAAAACTCGTTTTGCAGAAGACCCTATAAGGATTCTGCGGGCCTTGCGCTTTGCCGCTAAAAAAGATTTCACTATAGATAAAAAAACCCAAAAAGGCATACTAAGTACATGTAATCTTGTTGCCTCAGCCAAACGTGAAAGAATTAGAGAAGAAGTTTTAAAACTACTCAAAAGCGGCCACATGCATTCCGTCCTTGAGAGATATCAAAAATTTAATATCTGGCCACAGCTCAGCAAAAGTTTTGATTTAAGCTCAAAAGAAAAATACCAAGAATTATCTAGTATTACCAAGGCTATACAGTCACACAAATGGGAAAACCCCCATAAACTAGCTCCGCTTTTTTATTTACTACTCAGTCCGTTTTTCGACATAAACCGCCAGCCTCTTTTACTAGAAAAATTCACCGTTGATTTTCGCATATTTAAATCCGAAGCAGAAGATATTGCCAGAATACATAATTTTCTTAAAAAGCTTAAGCGCCATATAAATAAGCCCCTTAGCCTTTCTTCTTTATGTAAAACAGAAGCTAATATTGATTTAGCTATTCAAAGTTTTTATGTATTGTTTGTTCTGGCCGAAGCAAAAATAAAGCCCTTTCAACAAATCTGGCAACATTACTCTAAAGACTGGCGAGATTTTGCGGGCACATTAAAATTCAATCAACTCAACGCAAGCTTAGTACAAAAGAAAAAACGCAAGCGTTCTTCATCGCGAAGAAGAAAAAGATGACACATGCTTTCTTTTTTTTCTGCACGAATTCACTTGACGCTTTTTTTGTTTGAAAAAGAAATTTTTCAAGCTATTCATAATAGAGTTGTATTTTTTTAAAGGAGAATAGATAAAAGTGATAACAAACAAATGGACTCTAAAAGAACTCGTCAATTTTGACCTAGCTGAATTGAGCCAAGATTTAACAGCCCCCGCTCAGCTTTCAACATTCCAAAGTTCGCAAGTAGATTCCGACGCAAAAGCCGTTTGGCTGATTGCCGGTTTTGAGAAACATTCTGGCATCGATTACCATATGCTTTCTTGGTTTATGAGAAGCATAGAAAGAAAAATAATTAAGAGCCGTACCACTTTATTTGTTACCCCTCTCGCCAACCCTTTTTGTCTTTTGAACGCAAAAGATCTCGACCCTCAAAAAATAGATGCCAACAATAAGCAAGTTCTTGACAATTTAGCTCGCTGGAAAAAAACTATTGACCCTTCTTTAATCATTCACCTATCTAGCGGGAAACAATCTTTTCATCACATACCAGATAGAATGCCTTCTGCCTCAATCAATAAAATTTCGGAACTCTCCGAAAGAAGTGCTGAAGTTTTTGACGAAGAACTGGCCTATGATTTTCAAAACAAATCACTGAGTTGGTCTTTTGCCTCGCAAATTTTAAACTCTGACTGTGCCTGGCTGGAGTTTTCTACCGACCCAGAACAAAAAGAGCTGCAAAAATTAAAGGACCATGAGTGGAAAAACTGCATTGGGCCTGCCTTAAAATGGTGTTGTGAAACCGACATTTTTACTCAAAAAAGTGTTGAAGAGTCCCTGCCTTCTGCCTCGCACGAGGTCATTGGGGTCATGGACCTGCCTAAAGAATTTGCCAACCTCTAAAACAAGCTGATTTTTGTCTCTATACAGAGAAAAGGCGCTTTTAATTGTGGATTTTATGTATAAGAATAAGACTTATGAGATTATTTCTTAGATTTTTTTCACTGCCGGCCCTTGTTTTGCTTTTTGCTGCTTCCTGTAGCCACAAACAACAACACAGCCGACAGCCAACTATACTAGATGGTGTTTGGAGTTATCAGCAAATCGATTGTCATGAAGGCGCCCTTAGTGCTTTGGGACAAAAATTAAACAACAGCCTCGCCCAGGGTAAAGAAAAATTTATTTTTAACTTTGACCGCGGAGTGGTCCAAGTTTCTTTTAGAATGTATCCGGATTTAAGTAAATCTAATAACAGGTGTGAGGCAGAATCTATTTCTAAATTTAGCGTGCAAGAAAACAGCTACGCCGTGTGGGACACTCAAAGCTCTTACTCTCACCATGGAGATGTTGACCCTGCGATCTGTCCGACTCTAGAAAAGCATGATCCTAAATCAAAACGAGTCCACAGCATCAAAGTAGAAAGCAACCAGATTGTTATCTTTTTAGACTCGGTCAAAAATCCAAAATCTAAGACTCTTTGTACCTCCGGAAATCCGAGAGTTCACTTATCAAGAATTTTGTAATCTAAAAAGAAGAACTGCGACTCTCTGTCTCTAGATTTTCAATCTAAAGTCATTTAGTTTTAAATCATGCAAAACAATATATTGATACAAGTTCTCTTACCACTAATTCTGGCCTTTATAATGTTTGCCATGGGCTGCACCCTCAAAATAGCGGACTTTAAGAGAATCGTAGAATTTCCCAAAGCCTTTTTAACCGGTGTTTTTGCGCAGATGCTGCTCTTGCCATTTATAGCCTTTCTGCTCTCTTATGCTTTTGCTTTAAGACCAGAGCTGGCTGTTGGACTCATGATCATTGCCTGCTGCCCTGGTGGACCGACTTCAAATATTTTAACTTACATTGCCAAAGGAGATACAGCTCTTTCAATTTCCTTAACCGCTTGTGTTAGCTTGCTGAGCATCTTCTCTCTTCCCTTTATTGTGAAGTTCTCTTTATCGCATTTTGCTATTCCCTCCGAAATAATCAATCTACCTATAGCTAAAACAATACTAGGCTTGTTTCTCATAACAACTGTCCCCGTGCTCCTGGGAATGGCTGTCTATAATAAGTTCCCAAGCTGGACAGCAAACAATCAAAAATCGATCACGCGCCTGGCCGGTTTTTTATTTTTTGTATTATTCCTGGGAGCGGTGCTTAAAGAAAAAGACAATATTGCCATGTACTTTAAACAAGCAGGTTTGGCCTCTACTAGTCTGTGCTTGATAATGATCTTTCTTTCTTATTTGCTCTCACGAACACTTAAACTTAGAGCAAAAGAGGCTATAGCCATATCCATCGAATGTGGATTGCAAAATGGTACTCTAGCCCTATTTGTTGCACTCACACTAATTGGTAATTCTCTTATGAGTGTACCAGCTGCGATCTACAGTCTTCTTATGTACCCTTTAATATTCCTTGCTATGTATATTTTTAGAAGCAAGAAAAGCATAGCTTAAGTCTGCTTGTAATTTTTTTCAGTTAATGATTTGATTTAGCTGTGGGAAGAAAAAATCTATACATTCTCTTTTGCCTATTGTTCACTAAAGGCAATTATGGCGCTCACAATCTACTCAATCCAAATTTTGATGGCCTTAGGATAAACAATGTAGAAGAAATAGAATTTAACGAGCTAAAAGTTTACAGAAGGGGAGCTACCTACATGGACGTATTAGCTCTGTCCTTTTATCTAGCAAACCCGGAGCTAAACAATTTAGCTGAGTACAGACTGGATCGCTATTCGTGGGCTTTAGCAAAAAACCAAGAGTGGAATTATCTCTCATTAACCGAAGTTGATTTTGCCAAGCGTAGCTTTATCAACCATAACAACCAATTAGTTGAAAAAAATTACACTGAAGCCGAACAAAAGAAAATAGAAAGCTTTTTTTTATTAAGAAAAGTCTCCACAAAAACTTTTAATTATGTCTTTGCCTACAAAATAAACTCAAATGAGAAAAGTTGTACCTCTTTAGGCCAAGGTTGGAAAAACATAAGCAAAGAGATATTGAAGAACTTACTGATTAAGTTGCGATTTCAGACAAGTTTAAAAGAAATCTTTAAAAGCAGTGATAACAAAAAAAGATACTTCTGGAGCGAATCCAACAATGAGCTGACTTTGTTTAGCCGAGATATATTTGGACAAGTTGTATTTTATGAATCAACGAGTCTAAGGACAAGAGAAAGCAATAAGCAAAACGCTGCCTTTTGTATGTACGAAATTATTTAGAGCACAAAGAAAAAGCATCATAAATATCAAGTACTTACTTCTTGCAAGCAAAATATTACTCGCCTATCTGTAGTGATTTTGTTAAAATACGCCGATGCAAAAACTAATCTTCTGTTTCGCCATTTTTAGTCTCAGTTTCTCACAACACACCCAGTCTCAGGCCCTCAAAACTCGGGACGGCAAACAAGCGCCTTTTAAAGGCGGCCCAAGCTTTGAAAAACTTTTTTATCCAACAAACAAAGAAGTTAAAAAGCTTATTATAGATATAACAACTACTATGGAGAAAAAAAGAAAATATCAAATTGAGCTGCCGCAACAACCAATTGAAGATCAGAAAATTGTAGATAAGGAAATTCCCAATAAAAGAGCAGAAGCTCCAATTGAAGAAAAAGAACTTCCCATAGAAGAGTTAAATGAAAGTGAGTTAAGTTCACAAATAGATTTCCAGCAACTAAAGCTCATTTTTGGCTGGAACTACGATCAAAGCTTAAATGAAGATACAAATCCTAAAAATGAATTTAAATGGATGTGTTCAGAATACGCAGAAAATAATCATTTTTCTGAGAAAGGTTTGAGCAAAGCATTTTGTACTTTTTTAGATAAATATTTTTTAGTTGTTGTGCCTGATTTAAACTCTTTGCATAATGAGTTTAGGCAAGTAGTTGCGAGACCCAATGCTGATTTTTTTAATATGAAAATTAGAATTTACAAAGAGACCATCGCGTCACTTGAATCACTAAAAAATCCATCCTCACAAGACAACTTCTCAGCAGGACAAAACAAAGTTCTGGAAGAAGAAATAGCAAAAGTAAAATCTTTGCTTAGTCTGAGCCAAAAAGCAGTTGACGATCTCTTTAGATAGAAAAGGCAGTTTAAACTCTAGGCTCTGTTTAAAAAAATAGCTTTGAATTAGAACCTGGAAGCGTATTTACAGCCTCAACGAAGATAGAAGCCTCATCCTTTGTAAGCCCCAAACTCTCGACTACCGCATCTATACTTGCACCTTTGGAATTATTTTTATAAGTGAATCTTAAAAGGGCGAGTTCATCCTTAGTTCTTTTGTGACTTGCATGGGACAGTCTTTTCTTAGCGATCAAACCGAGATCAAAAGGCAGATAAAATTGCGTAAAATCAAAGGCGGAGTTCACAAAGAAAGTTATATTAAAGTTATCTACAACAGTATCTTGTGTTCCAGCTGCTTTTATCTCAAAATTAATATATTCCTCATTTTCCGAAAGTTGCTTAACAGCAATAGTTGCGTTTATTAAATCGAGCCCCTCAATCTTTTTTAAAATCTCTTGATCAGAAAGGCTACGATCTTTAAATAGAAAAAAACGATATGCCAATAAAGCTTTTTCTCTCAGAGCAACACGGACTGATTTCTTATGCTGCCTAAGATAAGTAACTAAAGAATCTTTAGTAAAGCTCTTTAACTTTAACAAAAAGTACTTAGAGGATGAAAAGTTAATGAAGGCATCTAAGAGATTTACTTTATTTGCGTATGTATCAACATTTTTTTTTATTTGATCAAAACGAACACTCCGTCCCAAAAACCTAGGATTTGAAGGAAAAAAGTTAAGCAGCTCCCAAACGCTTCTAGGCGGCTGCAAATTTTCTTGAATATAAGACATTGCTTTTTCTTTAAACGCATCATCAATCCAAGTTCTTTTACTTTTTAAAACAATTTTTTGGAAGGTGAGCTTGTTTACATTCCAAGCAGGAAACTTTTTAGCCCCATCTACAATTACAAATGGATAAATCCTAGTATAAAGACCAAGGACTTTTGGATCATTAAGCTCTATTTTTCTGTTCACCAAGGCATAAGTAGTTCGTATAAGCTCTTTGAAGAAATCATTTATTTCTGCAAGCTCTTCTTTACCTATTTTTTCAACATGAGAATACTGATAAAGATAAGCAAGCATTTTCTGATAGAGGTAATCCCACTCTTTAACAATCGACCAAATCTCATTATCTTTGTATTTAGATTTTTTATCTAAAGAACTTTGGTGTGCAATTTGAATCTGCGCTCTAAAAACCATATTAAAAAAATTTAAATGATTCATAAGCCTGGCTGCTTCATTAGATCTTGAAAGGATTTTAGAAAATGTCATTAACTGCCAACTGGGACCAAAGAGACGACTCATACCATTTTTATAAAAATAGAAGTTGTATAGATCTGCTAATTTTGCACTTTCCGAAGGCTTAGTCCCCAACAATCGAATATGCTTGTCCGTTAGTTCACCCATCTCTTCAAATAGAGCTGGCCAGTTTGAGCTCTCCCAAAGCTGATAAAACTTGCTCTTTTTAAAAAATGGGCTCATTGCCGAACTGTAAGGCTTTAACCACTCTCGAAAAAAAGGGTTTTCAAAAAAACCGTGCTTTGCACTTTGATCAGCGCTGCTCTGTAAAGATGCAATTATATTTGAGCGATTTAACTTCCTTTGTTCAGCGTGAGAGTAGTTTTGTGGATTTTTTTTATAATCTTCTAAAACCTTAGGATGAAACATATAATTTTTTCCAAAATTAGAATTTTTTGAATCATAAATAGGTTCTGCAAATTTTACGCCACGACCAAAGCTAGGCATATTTAATCTTGCCCAGTTAAAGATATCTTGGGCCACAAATGGGTCTTCAAAAAATTTCTGGACGGGATTTTTTTGTATAGTGTAGATTAGATTCCTTATATTAGGATTTTCAGAAATACTATGATTTAGCTTTTTCTTACTGTCTTTGTCTTTGTTATTTTTTTTTCTTTGATTATCTGGTCTTTCATCAGGACTATCGGGAACATCAACATCACATCTCTCTTCGTAGAGTTCCACAAAAACCTCTAAAAGAAAGTTTTTTACTAATTCTAATTCTTCACCATGCACCGGAAAGACCTCGAGTAGTCTAATCAAAGCGGCCTCCAAATGCTCACGTAGGGTGCAGCCACTTGTTTTTAACTGCCTAAAAATATTTTCTACCAGCTGTAAATCAAGCTGTAACATAGGAAATTTATCTAAATTTCTTATCAAGACTTTTTGTGGATTGTTTAAATTAACTGCAGCCGGCAGCTCTAAAATTGTATTTGAATATTGATTTTCAATAAAATACTCTAAATGCCCCGTAGATTCAGCATAGGGTTTGTCCACAATCTTTTCATTTTCTAATCCCTCTTTAGAATCATATATTTCATGGGCAAACCTTCCAGCAGCATAGACCCCTATAATCTTTAAAAGCAGACTATAATCCTTCGAGGGTTCGAGTTCAGGTCCTCCACTGGGACTTTTTTTAGGAGACCTATCAACAATTACATCAATTTTTTTTTGCCTGGGAATACCTGGAAGAGCTGGAATATCTGTAGGTATTAAGATAGGCGGCACAGTTTGGTTGTCTGTAGACGAATTAGGAGCTACGTAGCGGTATTGGCGATCCTTATCTATAATTTTTGGCGTACTTCCAGTGAGCACCACCAAAAAAGATGCGCCTAGTCCCAGACTAATGGCTGCAGCCTTACTAATTCCTGCGCCTCCAATCAAAGTACCTAAGGAGCCATAGAACAAGGGCAAAGCCAGCGGCAGCACGGCGGCCAAAAACTTAGATCCAATTATAAATAGAAGCGCTACTAACAAAGTTATATAGTGCATAGTATTTTTTTTCACCACATGACCCTCATATTAATCTTGCAATATATTAATGCTTAGTAAAAATTCTTTTCGTAGCTTTGCAAAGTCATTGTCAGTTTTCGCAGAGCCTAAAATATCTTTTACAAAATCTTCGAAGTGCAAAACAGCATCTAATCCCTCCAGAAGTCCCTTAGAAACAAAGTATTTATAGTATGTTTGATACACCTTATTTTGCAAAACTGGAGAGCCTGGGTGATATGCTAGTGCCATCACCTCAACAACAGTTAAGAACTGTTTAAAATTTTCTTGGTAGTTCTTTATTAAAGCAATCCACATAGATTGCTCAGTAAAGTCCATTCGCAGGGGAGTCAAAAAAGGCAAGTGGCTGTTGCACAAAAGCGAAGACTTATCTCCATCGAGCTCATAATCATTTAAACTATTAAATATTGAAATATCATATAAAATCAACTCTCTTTTTTTAGGCTGCGCTATCAAGTCCTTTAACGAAGCTTGGCTTTTTTCTAAACAGCTAAAAAAATCTTTGACTTGATCTTTTTCTTTGAGAAGTGCCGAAGAATCTAGATCTTGCTTTTTTGATTTTTCTGCGTTCTTTAAAACATTTATGCTGGCGCTTCTTTGTTCCAAAGCTTTTTGATTGTTTGCAATGGCTTGATCGGTAGATTTTACGAGTACATCCTTGATACTATTTGGAGGAACCACCTCCTCATCTTCTTCTTTATCTTTTGCATCCTCGTACGTTATTTTGGTCTCACCAATAAGATCTCCTAGCAATAAGCTTTGCATGTATTGACCCTGAGGAAGCACTTTTTGATCAAAAACATAGCTTTCCACTTTTACTTGTTCTTTTTTGGCATCTTTATTTGCATTGCTATAACTTGAACCGAGCATGAGAAAGGCAAGACTTAGACATATTTTTTTCATTTCAACAAATCCTCCATATATTTTTTTTGATAGATAGACCAGTAGCTGTAGTAGGGATGTTGATTTTCTGCCTGGGGATTAAAATCTAATGGACTCTGACGAGGCTGCGCGTAAACCTCACCTCTCAAAAACAAAGCGTCAAGCTCGGCCTCCGCTTGGACTATATTTCGTAATTTGTTAAACTTTTCTTCAACAGCATCATCACTATCTTTGCTTTGCGAATTTTTTTGATCAAGCTCATGAATAAAGTCAAGACTTTTTTGTTCATAGGCCAACATTGCTTTTTGGTAATATTTCTTTGAATATTTTAGGATCAGAGTAAAGTCTTCTTCTCGCAAATTCGCCATTTCAATTAAAGTCAAACTCAACTGATCATCAAAGTGTTTATAATGCTCATCTATACTTTTTGATTTTTCAGAAAGTTCTAAAGCAGTTTTTTTTGAAAGACTCACCAGACTTGCAATTCTTGTATCAAATTCTGGCATACTTGAGCCATTCCACATTTTATCTGAAAGGGTTTTTATAACTTGAGTTCTGCCAGTATCAACTTTATGTAATTCATTAACAAAAACATTGCGCATGGCCTCACTTCTATCGATCACTCCATCTTGTAACTTTCTGAGCTCTCTTCCTTCGATTCCAATTCCAACTAGCAGCTTTGCTAGTTCAATAATCCACGCATTGCCATCACCTTCTTCGCCTTCACGGTGATACTCTCTGTAATAGTGTTGCAAACCCGTAAAAGCTAATTCAGACACAAGGCCTGCCTTAAAATTTGCATAGCGCATTGAACTTCCGACATTAGAACTTTCGGCCTCACCAGGGGTGTAGCTATAGTGTAAAAGTACATTTATTGATTTAAAATCGTGATGTATTTTGTACACAGGAGGCGGAAAGTATTCTTTGGCAGTCAGCACAGATGCCACATGCTTGATAACTTGATCAGAAGTGTTAAGAGAATATGCCTTTTCTAAATTACTAATTTCTTCATGAAGCAATTTATGCTGGTTTATAATTCTTAGAATCTCTCTTTTAAGAAAGGAAACTTTTGTTAAAATATCATTAGAAATCTCAGCTGCGGTGTAATTAGCAAGCTCTCCCTTGGAAAATGTATCCATCAAGCTAAAATAAGAAGCCTGCCACTGCTGATAAGATTTTCGCAGTTTAGCCAATTCAGTATCTAAATAACTATAGACGTGTACAAAGTCACTAAGCCTATGGTTTAAATATCCGTCTACTAAATTTTCATAAGCTTGCTTTAAATATGGAGGAGCGCTTTCTTTTAGGCCAGCAATCTCTTTATCGAGTGCCGACAAGTATGCCTTTCTTTGACTTCTCATATCACCATCATCAGGCCAAACTGAAAAACTTAGCAATGAAATCACTACGAACAATATCTGCTTCATATCTACTCACCCAAGTCCAACAAGACGTCATCTAGTATACCTTGAATATCAACTTGCTCTTCGGCAAAGCCAAAGTCTTCCTTAGGAATCAAAGATTTTCCCAAAATGGCATGTTCAAGATTTCCCACTGATGAGGACAGAGTCGATTTAGTAACTTTTGCACTTTTGGTGTTTTGATCTGAACTAGCACTCATTAATTTTACATCTGTTGATTTTGAATTTTTAGTACCAAGGGCTGACATAATAGTTACAGTAAGCTCTCCCTCAGTTCGCAGATCATCTTCTTGTGCACTTACTACGTTTTTTTTAATTTCCCCCCCCGTGTGCTCTCCCATAATTTTAGTTGTCATTTCGAATTGGCTTTGAAAAAATCTATCAGCATATCTTTTAAAAATACTTTCTCTCTGGTTAGAAGCGATTAGTTTTGCGACATCGGTATTACCAAAAACAGTGAATAGATCTGCATGGATATTTTCAAGAACTCCACTATGTTTAGAGCTTTGCTCGTGCAGTAACTTATCAACACGAGCTAAGTTAATACCAAGTTTTCGTAAGCTTAGAAACATTTGAGCTTCAGTTTTAATAATCGATCTATTTATATTCACAAAACCAACAGCTCTAGAAAACTCGTTGCTCTTTTCATAATTATTTAACAAATCTGACAAGTTACCTTGAAGCTCTGCTATAGCCATCAGTTCTGCATGCCCAAGTAGATCAAAAGAATCTTTTTCATTTGTAAAAAATTCTCCAACCTCCCTTAAAGAGCGAGCAATAACTTGCTTATGTGAAGCAATAATTTGGGCAACTTTTGTGCTATCAAAAGCACTCCAATCAAGATTATTTTGCCTTTCTAAGGCAGAACTTAGAAAGTAAAGCTCTCTTGCCACATAGGCAACCGTATACATTTGACAAAGCTTCGCGACCATTGTGTTCAGCTCTGCAAGACTAGATTGTATATCGACCACTTGAGTGGCACGATTTGTAGAAGCAGCTCCACTCAGTCCAACTTTTACTGCCGTTGTGCGCGTGATTCCTTTTTCGCCTGTATAACCGGCGCCTGTTTTTCCAATTACAAATTCTTTAGCATCGCCACCTGGGCCTCCTGCTCCACCTTCTCCATTTCTACCAGGATCGCCTCCGGCGCCTCCCAGACCTGGCGAAGTTTTTACTTTGTAAAAGAGATTGGAATTTTTAGCATTCGAGCCCAAAAGAGCCTCTTTCTCATCAGCCCTTAAAAATGATTCTCTAAGCAAAACTTTTCCATAATGAACAAATACTGGAACCGCGTCGCCACCAGCTCCGCCCTGACCGCCACGCCCACCAGCACCACCAGTTCCGCCTCTGCCACCTTTACCAGCTCCTTTTTTCTTGACCACCCCTCCAAAACTTTCAGCCCTATGCCCCATGGTGCCCTGACCACCTTTTTGTCCATTTTGACCACGGCCACCCTTGCCGCCTTTTTGCCCGGTGCCGTTTATTCGTAGTAGGCCATGAATTTCGGAAGCGAAAATAAAAATAGCACCAGGGTTTTTCTTACCTGCAACACCTGTTAAACCCGCACGGCCTGCCTTGCCATGCACTCCTTGTTGTCCGGGCTTCTTTGCTCGATCCGAATAATCAACAACGTACATCGCATTTTGCAAAACATTTTTAGATTTTTTTGCTTTTGCAAAACTCGCCGGCTGTAGATCTCTCAAAACTGTTCCATTGTCGGGAGCTGCTTTTTTAAAAGCTACAATCTCTGCCTTGGGACTAAGACGTAGTTTTCTTGTTACCAAAGTTAAGCTATGACCATTTGTAACAATAGTGCTATTAATCTCTATAGATTCGGCCTGTAGCCTCATAGAAGTTTTTAAATTTATTTCTGCTCCAGACAAAACAATATTTCGCTCACTAGCTTGGAGGTAAAGAGAACTCAAAACACATGAGATCAAGAAGCAAGCTAACAATTGTTGAACTTTTATGACTTTATTTTTCTTTTTTGCTTTCATTGCTCTACTTGTATTCGCAAGAAATTTGCTTTGCAAAAAAAACTATGTATTTCTGTTTTTGAATAAAGACTTGTGCTGCAAGAAAGTTTAAGCCTTTAAATACAACAACTTATAAAGTTTTATTTTTCATCATTTCTGTTGCTATCGTTATAGATTTTCCTATAAAAAAAAATTTCTTTAAACTACAAATGACTTCACAAAACGTTCTTTAATCGGCTGAGACAAAAATCTTAAAAGTCAAATTTGTAAGGTCAGCGTTTTCGGGCAGTCTAAGATTTTCTAAAGAAAAATTTGCATGTGCCTCTTGCCTAGTACCATTGATGACTGGAAGTGAACTAATAGGTTGTAAATAGCCACTACTTAGCAACTCTTGAGTTTCGTAAACAACTATTTGTGACCAATAGAGTGTGCTTGAGTTAGGAGGAATTTCGTACGATATTTTAAATTGTTGACTTTTATAATCATATGATAAATTAGTTATTTCTACTTCCGTCAAAGCCGGTAAGGGCTCAGGTGGATCAGGAGCTATAATTTCAACTGGGTCATCATGGTTAAAGCCACTAACAACATCAAAAAAATGTGAAACAGGGTCATCACCACCAAATAATTGTCCATTTTTATTTAGAACAATATTCCAGCCAGGTCGGAAGAGAGGCGATACGAATTCATAATTTCCAATATGGGCTCCATTAACGATACTCAGTTCATTTATTCCATCATACGAAAGATATCTAATCGAAGTATCCAAAACTCGATGCCTTAAAGTACTTGGCTCATCTCCCCTCACGTGAGACATTAAATTCAAAAAACAAAATCTTGGTAAAAACCTATGTCCCGGCGTCCTATCTTTAATTTCTGGCACATCATCATAACTTTCAATATTGACTAAAAAATGTGCTAGCTCATGAGCAAAAAATGAATTAAGCGAAAGTTCAGTTGGCTCCATTTCTAAGTCTTTTTTAAATTCACTTTTAGTGTTGTTCTCAGATAAATTAAAATCTTTAAGCACCCATGAAAAATTGGGGCTTCCTGAATTAGAGTTTTCAGTACTAAAGACATTTTGATAAATCTTGAGACGCCCATGGTAAGTCGAATCATAAAAAGTTTCGGTGCCTAAATCCTCTTCTAAACCCAAATATGTGATTATATAATTAGGAATAAAGACTTCAACCTCTTTGGTCGTAAGTTCAAAAGTTCTACTGATACGAAATCCTTTAGCATTGGTAATTTCAATTTCAGGCACAAGAACTTTAGAAATATTTCTTAATCTATCAACAAACAATTGGTCTGCTACAGTAGATGCACGCTCAGAAAGTAGTAAAACAAAATTCTCTAGTGAAATCGAGCTCCCTGAATTTTGATAAAAACCTACCTGGCCTAATCTATCGAAATTATTTTCCAACACTTCAACCTGTACTTTTAATGGCTCAGTAGATGAAAAAGGCAAAAACTGTTTTTTCACCTCATTTAAAGAAGTCTCAAGTAATTCAACAAAATCTGGATCAATATTCTCAGGTCGGTCAACAAAATCAAAATCAATTTCTAAAGCATGAGTTTTAGAGCCAACTAGTAATAAAAAAGCAGCAAATAGTAAGCTTGGAATCTTAGATTTTATACGAAGTTTCTGAGAGGTCACACTCATCACAACTTCAGATAGAATACTTAACAAAAATCAGCAAGACTAATCTCAAACTTTACCCTTAATAACTCTTTATAAAACGCAAAGCTAGCTATTTGTAAGTTCAGGTGGCACGCTATAGACCTCAGGCAACTCGCGAAAACGCTCAGCCCAATCCAAACCATAACCAACTAAAAATTGGTTGGGACATTCGATTCCCACAAAATCGGCTTCCACCGCAACCTCCCGACATTCTTTTTTGTCAAAAAGCGCTACCAGCTTAACCGACTCAGCCTTAGATGTATCAAAGCGATTTTTCAGAAAGAGCAAGGTGCGTCCCGTATCGATCATTTCATCAATTAACAAAATATGTTTTCCGCTAAGATCAATTTCAATATCTTTTAACAAACGAACCGTACCCGAACTTTTCGTTCCGCGCCCATAAGAAACCGCCTGCACAAAATCAACTTTAACCGGCCGGCTAAAATTCCGAACCAGGTCAGCTAAAAAAACAAAGGCTCCTTTTAAAATTCCAACACAAATTATTTCGTCATCAGGCTTATAAGAAGCTTCAATTTCTTGAGCCATTTTTTTAATAGCTTTTGCTAAAGTTTGAGCATCATAGAGCAATTCAAAATTCTTATGTTCATTCATTGTCTTTTAGCTTTAATAAACTTTTGCAATTTAAGCACACTATCATAATGACGAATCGTAGCAGGAGCTACCCCATCGACATCAAAGACTTTTTTTAAGATCTTTTGCTCTCCCAACTCAATTAAGGCCTGCATAAGCCCATAAACCACCAGAGGATGGTCCTTATAAAAATCCTCCCGCACCACAATTGCGTCATTTGGAATAGGCTCAGAGTAGGCCAAAACCCTTGTGTTGGCAGCAAATGCTTTGTTCGCAGTCCATGCTCCTTTTTTTAGCTCAGGCGCCTCAGCCCAAACCGCAGCAGCCTCCACTTTTCGCGCAACAAGACTTTCTAAAGCTTTTTCATGGGTTCCAGCAAAAAATTTCTGAGCCTCCACAATGGGAGCCATGGCTTCGGCCATCATAAAGGCCGGCATCAAAAAACCACTGGTGCTAGAGGGATCTACAAAAGCAATTCTCTTGCCTTGTAAATCTTTTAAGTTTTTATACTGTGAATCTTTGTGCACCAGTAGGCTTGAGTAATAAAAAGAATCTTTGCCATACAATACTTTAAGTAATATTTTTGCTTTGGCTTTTTCGTGAGCGGCCACTACATTGGCAGGACTTAGTAATGCCACATCAACTCGACCCTGTCTGATCCAATTAATAATAGATTCGTAATCAGAAGAAATACGGTTCTCAACTTTTAAATTTATTCGACTGGAAAGCTCTTTGCCAAATAGCTCAAGAGCTGCGTTCTCTTCATTGGGCTGCAAAGCAAAAACAACCTTAGTTAACTTGGCTTGGCAGCCAGTAAAAAGCAAAACAAGACTAAGACTTAGGAGGCTCAAGACTTTCTTTAGATTTTTTTCCATCACGTGAGGCCCATTGTGCCACGGCTGCCCCTAAAATGCCAAGCTCATAAAGGCACTGCAAGGGAATCAGCACGACAAACATGCTTAGAATATCCGGCGGGCTCAGCATAGCAGAAAGTGCCGCATTCACCACCAAAGCGATTCTTCGCCCTTTGCGCCAAAGCTCTGAGCGCACCCAGCCCCAAAGAGAGAAGTGAATCATCATTACCGGAAAAAATATAAACAGACTGCAAACAACCAAAATACCAAGAGCCGTATTTATATACGAAGAAACGCTTAAGAAGGGCAGCTCGGCACCACCGCCAAAATTGAATATGGCCTTTAATACAGCGGGCAAAGCAATATTATATCCAAGTAAAATACCACCGACACAACAAAGAACAATCCAAAGCATTAAGTACAAAATTTTTGATTTTTCATTCTTCTTTAATCCTGGCCCAACAAAAGCTGCAACTTCCCAAAAAATAAGCGGACTCACACAAAAAACTCCTGCAATAATAGAAACCCGCAAATAGGTCCAAAGTTTTTCAAAAGGCTTTGTATATACAATAGCTCCCATACCATCGCTAGGTAAAAGCTCCAATAAAGGCTGCTGCAAAAGAAAAACAATATCTTTTGAATAGATGTAACCAATCGCGGCCCCAACAACCACCCACAAAAAAGCCATTCGGGTGTGCTTGAGCAAATCACCTAAATGCTCCATAAGAGGTTGTGCTTTAAAATCTTCTGCTGGCGGAAGCCCTTTTTCTTCAGTCATGATTTTCCACATCCCTCTCAAGGCCTTTTAATTTTTCACCAAGCTCGTTAATGCTGTCTTTAATTTTTTTAGCCTCTTCATCTCGGTAAATCTCTTCGCGGGCTAATATTTTAAAATTATTTACCTCAGTCTTTACACGACCTAAAAATCTTCCTAACTTATCGAAAAGTTTAACCATTTCCACTGGCCCTAAAACCAGAAAGGCTAAAATTGCAACACACAGTAGTTCTGCAAAGCTTAGATCCATTCCTATTATCATATCAGATAGAAAAAATACTTCGACTTACAACGTATTTATGTTAACTTTCTGACCATGCTCAAAAAACTTAATCTAGCCGTACTCGCCTGCTTTCTTTTTGCTTGTGTTTTATCTTCAGTCAAAGCAGATGAAGATGAAATGCCTGAGGGTCCGAGCAAACACACTCCCTGGAGCGAAGAAGGCGCGCCTTCTGATGACCCTGGAGAGTTTTCAGATGGAGATTTTGAGGACGAAGCTGACTCAAGCCATATCGTAACACCGGCAGTAGAAGTCTACCAAGAAGGACCTCACGATAGTGATTGTCCAGGTTTTTTATAACCACTCAAAATACAAAGCAGTTGCTTGATAAAAATAATAAGCTGCAAAGGCAACAAGTAGTAGTGCGCTTAGTTTATTTACAAGATCAAGCCACTGGCCACTTTTAGGTAATTTATTTAAATTCACAATACCTAAAGCTAGCACGACTAACAAAAGAGAAAAGCCCAGAGAGTAACTCAACATGAGCAAAACCCCGCTTGTAAGCGTAGCCGAACTGGCAATCAAAAGCATCACCCCCGAAAGTATGGGCGTCGTACAAGGCGAAGCAATCAAAGCAGCTGCCACCCCCAGCAAAAAAGCCGAAAGAAAAGCATTGGTGCTTTTCATAGAGGCAGTTAAAGAATTTAGTTTATTTACAAAAGCCGGCAGTTTTTCGGAATAAGCCACCACGGCAAAAGCCAGCAGTAAAAATCCTAGCAAGAGATTAATAACATAAGACTGAGAACTAAAACCCAAGCTATAGCCAAATTTGACCGAAACAATAGCCAGGGCAGTAAAAGCTATGACCTGGCCTAAAACATAAAAGAAAATCTTAGTTTTATAAAATGAGCTTTTTTGGCTACCAAAGTAGCCAATAGTTATAGGCAACATGGGATACACGCAGGGACTAAGAGACGCCAAAAAACCCGCTCCGAAAATTGAAAAAATTTTAAGCAAAGAAAATTCCATTAAAAATACTCCTTAGCTAAGGCTTCATTGACTTTTTTTTCTTCAAAAGCATTGGCGCTACTCACAAGCTCCCATTCATCTTTTAAATTTTTCTTATAGGCCGCCCAAGCCGGCACCGAAAAGACTTTTAGTTCTTTTTGAAGAGATCTACTTTTATCCTGATAAACCGGCAAAGTAATTTTATTTTTTTTAATATAATGCTTCACTCTTTTTTGAGAGCGATCATTATTCACAGTGATTACTTCAAGTTCACTATCTTTAAACTTTGGAAAAACCTCTGTTAATTTTTTTTTGCAATTCTTGCACCAAGTAGCCCAAAAAAACACAAGGCGTTTGTTTTTCTTAATTGTTTTTTCTACTTTAAGCCCCTCGTTTAAAAGATCTAATTTTTTCATCTCTAGACTTTGCGCCTTTGAGCTAAGAACAAAAATTAATACGACTAAGATTTTTTTCATTTAAACCACTCCCCTGTTATTTCTTCTATTTTTTCGATTTCTACACTGCCTTCTGTATTTAAGGCTAATCCTTTTACGGGATCTAACACCAAAACACAGGGGGTTCTTAAATTAGGACAAAATTCTTTGAAAAGAGAATTTTGGTCATAGCCAAGCATCCATGGAATCTGCCAGATTTCTTTAAAATCAAGAGCCACATAAGGGTCATCCTCAATCATAATCGTCACTAAATTAATACGCAGCTTTTCAATGTCACGATCTTTTAGTTTATGCACGAGTTTTTCGGCCTCTTCTTGGCAGCTCAAGCAAAACTCAGAAGCAAAAAAAAGAACCGTTGCTTGTTTTTTGAGATCCTTAAAAAAAACTTCTTGTTGCTCTTGCTCGCTAAGATTTATGTGGAATGAAGATTTAAAATATAAAAAACCATCCTTCGAAGCTTTCACTATATTTTCTTCTGCAGAACTGAGCTGCTTAGAACTTAAATTGTATTTTAAACGACTGCCACAAGAAGATAGCAAAGGTATTAACAGACAAAAAGAGAGTAATCTAAGCATTATATTTCCCATACAAGTGAAGCCACCATGCCCTGACGAAAAGCTTTTGTATTTGTAGATGTTAAAAAAGCACTTATATCTAAATCAAGCTTGCCTTCTTCAAAAGAAATTCCTACTTGATAGGTATCCGATCCAAGCTGCACAGTTGCACGATTTGTTTTTTCACTTTGACTCGCTAAAGTGTAAGCAGCATAAATCCAAAAATCATAATTAAGCTCATAAGCCATATCCACCCTCAAAGCCTTCGAACGAAAAAGGCCTCGATCTGAAAAGGCCAGTAATTGATTTTTGTCTTTAAAATAAGCCAAGCTTAAGGAGGAGAAGACACGGTCAGATAGAGCAAATTTTTGAATAAATTCAATACCATAGTAAAAAGGGCGCTCTTTGTTAGAAGCTACTAAATGCAAATTGGCAATAGACTTAAAGGATGAATTAATAATTTGCTCAAAGCTAAACTGAGCAGCAAAGCTCGATACACTTTTAGGTCGCTCTATTAAAGCAAAAGAATCATTTAAAAAATAATCACTAGGCCGCTTGTAATTGCTAAAGTTAAAGAGACTTTTTATTTTTGAACTATCATTATAAATACCATAAGCGTATTCCAGGGAAGCCGCTTGCTGAGCAAATTTTGCTTGATGGAGAGTTCTAGAAATCGCGAAATTGACCTCGTGCTGCTGCTTTTTGTAAGCAAAGGCCGCTGAAGCGTCCAAAGTTTTTTCTTCATCAAGAACTAAGTAGCTTTTATTTTTTTGATCCCTAAGCTCAAGACCACCATAGTCTTTTTGTAAAAAGTTAAGCCCCACACTTAGCTTAGTTTTAGAATTTAGATCCACTTGACTCACAATATTTAAATTATGATCGATTAAGTCATCATCAGAGACTTCCTCAGAATTATATTGTCCATAGAGTGCCGAAGCATAGCTATCTTTTAACAGTGTATAGGAGCTGTTAAAACTTGCTCCAAAAGCTGTAAACGGAAACAGCCCGGCAAGCAAAAGAGGCAATCTATTGCGCACAAACACTACAGGCCCCCGACAAAGCGGTGCTTCCTACATTTCCATGGCCGCTAAAAAAAAAAGCCTTATTTTTCGCCAGGCTTTTTTCTTTTTGCATTTCTTTACTGTTCAAACGACTTTTGTCCACACTTTGTAAAGAGGAACAAGCCATCAATAATGTTAATGTCATAATTTTTAGAATGACAGAACAATTACTTTTCGCAGTTTTTCTAATCATTTACAATATCTTTAATTTTTGCAATGTCTTTTGGAAACATAACTCCAACATGCTTGTATACGATTTCGTTATTCTCATTTAAAATAAAAGTCGTAGGAATAGACTTAATATTGTATTTCACTACAGAATCTCTTTTGGTATTATGAGACATAACAACGTCTTCACTTAATTCCATATCTAAACCTTGCTCAAAGTTTTTTAAAAATTTTACAAATTCATTTAAGCGACGGTCAATAGAAACTAATACAGTGTTGGTTGTAGTAGCTATCTCACTGGCCAGCTTAGAGACTATGGGCATGTTTTGCATACAAGCTCCGCAAGTTATTGAGAAAAATTCAACTAATTTGTATTTTTGACCTTCTTCTACCTGCGTAATATCGAATTTTTCCACTGGAGCGGCCTCAACATATTCTTCAACAAGCACAGAAGGTGCCACAGCACCGAGCTCTAAAGCCTCTACTGACACAGCAAAAAAAGAAAATAACAAAGTAAATAAAAAACTGATTTTCATATTCATTCCCTCCCAGAAATAGGAACAAAGCCCCTTAGTTAATAAAAGAAAAAATATAGAATTTTGTCAAGACAAGTCTAGGCAGCTTTAAACGCTTTTGAGATTAAAAGTGTAATTTCTTCTACACTTTGACTTTGAATTGTTTCACAATCGATAAGTCCTGAATAACCAAGTTCAACCCTAGAAAACGGCAAGGGCAAAATTGTTTTGGCCCACGATTTTTTAAATACATAGGAATTTGAGCTTTTAATCCTTCCCACTACAATAGGACAATTAAGTTTTTTAGCCACAAAGGCCGCCCCTTTTTTAACTTCACGCCTAGGACCCCTTGGTCCATCGACAGCAAAACTTAAACTTGGACAGCTGGATTTAGAAAAATTCTTTAAAATATGAATCAAGGCTCTGGCGCCGCCCCTTGAACTTGAACCGCGGCTCACATCATAAGAAAACTTTTTTAAAAAAGCAGTCATCATATTTCCGTCTTTACTATTTGAAACCATAACGTGCATAGGGCGCTTGTGATAAAAGGCGAGCATAGCCCACTCTTCTTCGTGATAGTGACAAAAGACCACTTTTTGACCATCAGCTATTCTTTTTTTTATTGATTCTGGAAGCTGAGCTTCTTTTTTTCGCCAAGTGCTCTGCAAGAGTTTAAAAACCCAATAAACCAAAGTCGGTAAAAGTTTTTCTTTCATGGGTTTTATTAGAATAGCAGCAAAATCTTATACGGTTAAATTACAACTATACACAATTGCGCATAATGTTTTCAGCCAGGGATTCTGGGTCAAAACCATAGTGCTGCAAATTGTATTCTGGACTTCCCGACTGACCAAAATCTTGCACACCTATTCTATGCAAACGAGAAGAATTGCTAAACTGACTTAGTTCCTCAGCCAACAAACCTCCAAGACCAGCAATATTATAGTGATCCTCAAGACTCACTATATTGGCAATTTTACGATCTTGACTAAGTTCATAAATTAATTTTTTGTCATAGGGAGCAATCCAATTGGCATTAATCACATGACATTCTTTTTGAGTTTTTTGGTAAATAATATCTGCCGCTTTTACAGCCTGGGCCACCATAGAGCCAGATCCAATTAAAGCGATATCAGCCTTGGCAGCTTTATGAATCCAAGACCAACGTCCTAATTCAAAATCTGTTTTCTCTTTATTAAGCAAAGGCAATCCTTGACGAGTCAAACGCATATAAGCCGGCTGATCTGATTTAACAAAGTAATCCATAAACTGCCGAGTGTCCCAATCATCTGCCGGTTGAAAAACCAACATCTCAGGCAATGATCTCATCAAAGCAAGATCTTCAAGGCCCATTTGTGAATGACCATCTTCACCAATTCCCACACCTGCATGGGTGCCCACAAGACAAACCTTGGCATTAGTAAAAGCAACACTCATTCGAATTTGATCAAAACGACCCGTTAAAAAACATGCAAAACTTGCTGCAAAAGGAATTTTACCTGCCAGAGCCATTCCTGCGGCCGTGCCTATCATATTGGCTTCGGCAATTCCCATTTCAAAAAAGCGCTCAGGAAAAGCTTTGGCAAAGATTTGAGTTTGAGTGGATTTAGCCAAGTCGGCATCGAGGGCAACCACATCATTAAAAGACTTACCAAGCTCACACAAATGTTCTCCAAAAGAGAGCCGAGTGGCCTTGGCTTTTACATTTGAATCAAAATATTTTTCTACATAGTTCATGCACTTTCTCCTATAAGACTTCCATTTGGCAAAGCGCCTGTCTCACTCTTGTAGATTTGGGCAAGAGATGTTTTTAGCTCTTCAGTTGTGGGAGCCACTCCATGCCACTTGATTTCGCCTTCCATAAAGTCAACACCTTTACCCTTGATTGTGTCGGCCACAAAAAAGTAAGGTTTGCCCTTAGTTTTAATCTCGAGTTCAGAAAAATCTTTTTGTAATTTCTTAAAATCATGTCCATCGACACGCTTTACATTCATTCCAAAGGCTCTCATTTTATCTTCGATAGGTTCAAGATCCATAACTTCAGCAACGGGACCATCGATTTGTCCCTTATTGTAATCGAGAATAAAAATAAGATTAGCTAATTGATATTTACTTGCTGCCATAAAGGCTTCCCAAACTTGACCCTCTTGAATTTCGCCATCGCCTACTATGCAGTAAACACGAGGCAGGCGCTTTATTTCGCCATCAGCGTGCTTTAAACGCAAAGCCAGAGCTAACCCCAAGGCAACAGAAACACCCTGCCCAAGGCTTCCTGTAGAGGCCTCCATTAGAGAGTATTGACGTCTATCGGGATGGCCCTGCAAAAAGTGCCCACCACGTCTTAGGTTTTTCATTTCATTTGGATCAAAGTAGCCAGCTTTACTATAGGCAGCATACAAAGCAGGAACTCCGTGCCCCTTTGAAAGCACGAGCCGATCTCTATCTGCTTTTTGAGGGTCTTTAGAGTCATGCTCAAAATTATTATGAAAGATCGCGCACATAAGCTCTACAAGAGAAAGGGAGCCACCTGGGTGGCCCGATTTAGCTATATGTATTGATTCTAATATGAGCTGCCGAATGGCATTTTGGGTTTGAAGAGAAGAAAAATCTTGTTTTGGCCAGGCAAACATATCTTTGGTCTATACCAAAGTCGCCCAACTTTCGAACAAAAAGATTGGGCTATTAAGCTTCGCTGGCCGCCTTATCAATAAAAGACCTAGTTAAAAACTGTGACGCAGTTTTTCCCACTGTACTAACAGAAGCTCCGTTTGACACTGGGTGTATTTTTAAGTCTGGGTTTTTAATAAAATTGCTGAGTGATGTACGCGTTAGCGTAGAAAAATCAAACAAAGTATTTTTTTGCAAGAACTCCTGAATGAGTTTCCACTCTGCTTTTTTAAATCGAATCGTTTTTACTATATCTGACATAAGCTGTACCTCTCTTGTGTTTTGTTACATAAACTTATATACGCCTAGCTGGTCAACACTAGTGGCTGCTTATTAAGAACTATTAAGAAACTCTTAAAAAACCCATAAAAAACAGCCATTTGGAGAAGACAAGCGAATACAATATATTCTTCTGTGCGGCATTTCTTATGCAGTTCTTAAAGTCCCTTTACGAGCTTATTTGTTATTCAAGTGACTTTCGCAGTTTTTAGAGCCAAGTGCTTTTTTACGAAAACTAGAAATTAATTTTTTAAAACTAAAACCACTCACACTTAAACTATAGGTTATGCCAGCGGCACTTAAGGCGTAGATAGAATAATCAGCATAGGGAACAGAATTTAAATTGGCCACAATAAGACCGTTTGATAAAATAGCGATCAGCCCCCGGGTAACAAAAGCTTTTCTTTCGTAAAACTTTTTCTTATGTGGAAACTTGGCTTCCATATTATCTTGATTGTGAGCGACAGCCTGGTCCCACACTCCTTGAGTTAAAGTTCCAATTCCAGAATTGATTAAGATGTTAATAGCCTCTTCGTTAAAACTAACATGGGCTCGCATACCAAATTCGTGTAAAAAATATTGGACGCCTCCCAAAAAAGGAATTTCAGACCAGTAATAACGAGTCCAACCTTCAGATTTTTTTATCCAGCTTTTTGTTCTCTCAGAAGCTTTAGCAAACAACTTGCTCAAGGGACCATCAAAGGTCAAAAACTTTTTATATATATTGTAAAAATATTGAATGTTGAAAGAATAAACCCCTGCAAAAAGGCCCGCCACATTCGCCGCCTCAATTAAAGCTCCGTCGGCAAGTAAAACTCCGTAGCGCACAGAAAAACCCGAGCTCAGCCCCGTAATAAGCGACAGAGTCCATTTTCTGATGGTATGTTTTCTTTTTAACTTGTGTTCAAGCTTTTCAAGCTCTACTAATTCTTCCGAGCTAAGTGCTTCTGTGACTTCTCGACTGTATTTTTGAAAATCAGGATCGGCTTCTTCCCTAGGTGAAGCCACAAGCAGGTCGATATCTTTTGATTTTTTGCCACGCTTAAAGCGCTCAAGCATACGCTTAACTATGGATTTTTTTTCTGGAGTCGCTTCAAATTCAACGCTGGTTATCTCAAAGCAGCTCTTAGCCTCGGGACTTTCGTCGCAGGGAATATTTATTTTATGAACTTGTATGGAATCGTTGGGAGTCTCGGCACTCGGATCATCGGCAAAAGTAAAGCAGGGAAGAACCAGTACACAAAAGAGATAAAATTTTAGTAAAAACTTAATCAAACTAGCGTCCCCTGCCCCAAGAAAGAAGCTATCCTACTTTTTAAAAAAACAAAAATTTACACTTATGAGCATCAGTTTTAAATCAGGTATTGCATTACTAAATAAGACTCAGCAAGAATCTAGCTACTCTTTTATATTAAATGAAGTAGATGTGAATCTTTAAGCCCAAGAACAATTTGATCAACCACCCATTTCATCTTCGCAAGCCGAAGCTGACTCTTCGATTGATGCCGCCCAAGACTTTAAAAATTCTGACCAATCTTGTTGTGAGATAAAATGCACCCTGTAAGCAGATCCAACTTCAGAATTAAGCTCAAAATATATCAAATCACCAATATTGACTTTGCTAAATCCTGTAATTCGACCGTAACGAAAATCTTCAAAGTCTGCCCTCTCTACTACTTCAGTGTGTTTAGAAAAATCACCCAATTTATGGCCACGGATTATACGTCTGGCTATCTCTTTTTTTTCATCATTGTCGATATCCGAAAAACTATGCTTTAATCCATCCTCAAGCTGACCAACAACAAGATCAGTCGGAAAATACAACTCAATCAAAGCATAGAGTTTCTTGGCAACCCAAGTAATCTGTTCTACTTCTACTTCACTCTTTTCCTTTAGACTGCTATATTCAAGCTTTAAGATATCAACAAAATTTCCAAACAATACAAAAAACAACTGCCGCAACTCCCAATCATCAAAATTTTGCTCATTAAAAGCAGCTAGCAAAAGTGATACTTTTGATTCGTCTAAAAAATAGGCCGCAAGCATTGAACGCTCAACATTAGATCTGGAACCTACAAATACCAAAGCATTAATCTTAGTCGATTCATCGGTAGAGCCTGTAGATTTGAATTTTACTAAAAAACGCAGCAACTGGCCAATGCCATATTTCTTTATAAAGCCAGCGATATGTACTTCGACAAGCATAGCTTCGAAGCTTTCTTTAAGATCATATTGTCTAAGGGCTTCAATCTCTGCTCCGGGATAGGCTTCAGTAAAAAATTCAGCAAAACTCAATTCAGCACGCTTTTTTTTATCAAAGCTGGCAGCGGTTCGAAAAAACACTCGTCTAAGCTCTGGCAAATAAGCCATTCTCTTAGCACCGGGATGCATATATTGTTGTATTGATGCCATAACAGATATTGGCTCTTGCGCATCATCAATTTTTCTTTCCGCAGGCTCTATTATATCAAGCTGGGCAAACAACAATAGGTTCTTAATAAAACTCCGAAGCTCTTCACTAGATAAATTTTCAAATTTGTTTTTCACAGAGCCACCCCAAGTAGAAGCCCCCAATCGATCAATCAACAAATTAACCAAAGCCCTTAGTTTTAAAACTTGTTTAAGGTCAGGCGGAGTAAATTGCGTTTGAGAACCCCTAAGATGTTTAATCCAGATATCTGCGTCAAAAGAAGACAGATAATCAATTAACTCAGGAAATAAAATTAACTCAGGAAAAGAGCCGGGAATTTCAATTTCTTCATCAGAAAATATGGCCGGTAATTCGAAGTTAGCAGGCTGGTTTTCTTCAGCGCTTGTGTGAGGTTGATATAAAAAAACAAAACTTAGTAGAACAAAAAAATAAACACCGTAAATTTTATTCAATTTCTTCACCTAGCACTAAAACTCCAAAGCTAAAACTTGGGCGTATTATACTTCAAAGGAGCCCCATCTAGGAAGCGATTTTCTTTGTCTTGCTAATTAATTAATAATTTCAATTATTTATGTTTTTTATATTGCGACGCGGCGTATGTTTAACTAATCTTTCTCTATGCCCAAAAAGAGCCCATTTATAAAAATCCTTGGCTATCAATTCATTTATGTCTTTTGCCTCCTAAGCATAGCTACAAGCTATGGAAATAGTCCCATTGAGCCCTGCGAAGAACAACTAGCTGAAATTTTTCTTGAAGAAAATCCCCTTACTTTTAAGGGTTCAGATACACATCAAAAAAATAGAAAGATTGGAGTTATGCGAGTTTTAGGAAAGACTAAAGAAATTCTTGCTGCAAACGGCTTAAGGCAAAGTAATCATATTCGGTACTCTCGATCTCGTCCCGACTCTCGCATAAACACTTTGTCTGCGAATTATAAAGAATTTTTAGCTGCATTTGAAGAATTTCAAATCACAATTGAACTCAGTAACGAAGATCCTACATCGTGTGAATCTTTATCACCAGAAATTGAAATATTAAAAGAGCGCATGGCAAGGGCCTATCGAAAAATCGTCAATACCTTAATTATAGAGCTAGATACTTTAATTGACTATGATAATTTTTTAATCAGTATCAATTTTCGTCAACAAGGCGGAAAGCAACATGACTATCAGTCATCATTCAAAAATCTACTAAAATATTTTAAATCTATAGCAGGAAAAAAATATGATGTAACAGTCGTCAATTTGAATGATAAAAGCGCGACTCTTCAAATCAAAAGCCGACGTGCTGGTATTGCAAGTCCATGGTATTTTTTAAGATCCGAAATTGGCACACATCGTTTTGAAAAAAAGGAAAAAGGAAAAACATTTAGTTACTATGCCGATGTAAAAGCTTGGCCCGTTCCAAAGAATCAACCTTTTAATGAAAGCGACGTAGTAGAAAGTCAAGTCAATGGATCTGGATCTGGCGGTCAGAACAGAGATCGAAATCAAAATGGTGTTGTGTTAAAACACAAAGTAACTGGCATCACCGTGCGCTCAGACCGTCAAAGATCTTTAGAAGCCAATCGCAGAATTGCTTATGATCTCTTAAGGCAAAAAATACTTGCATCGGAGGCTCAAAGTCACAATATAGAACGAATGGCTCACACCGCAGCCACCAACTTAAGTGAACGACTTGTTAGAGTTTACGACCACCCAGAAAGAACTGTCAGAGACAGTGTATCTGGTCGCTTAGCTATCCCATTATTTTTTGGCAACAAACCAAGTTATCAAAAAGAATATTTCTTTTTACTACAAGAAGCTCGTTTGTTTGAACTACTAAAATAGCGTTTATACTTAAATGCTAACAAAGTGCCGTATTATAAATTCTACAATATAGGCGTCGACAAAATAAGGCTTAAGGATACGTTCTGGCTATTTGACCTTATCAAATCAGCTTGTTTATTTTTTTCTTGAAGCAAGGTGCTCCATTTAAGCACTGTAATCAACGACGAATCATAAGGCAGTTTTTGAATCAGGACGTGAGTGAGTGTCAGAGACAGCTGAGACCATCCTTTTTGAGCGTCCACTCCATATAGATTCCTTGCCATAGCAGCATCAGAATAGCCTACAGCGGCTCCTAGGCTAACAAATGGCAATACTGGTACCTTAATGAAGAACTCTGAATACAGGCCTTTAGATTGGATCATGTTGGGAGCTACTTCAAAGCCAACAGAAAAGAGTTTGCGAAAAGCAAATTTATAGGCAAAACGCAGATACACGTCCCATATTTTTTTACGATTGTTGCGATAACTTTTATCGGCAAACTTTATGAGGGGAGCTCCGCTGCCAATATAGCGTGTTCCAATATTCAGCAACCATGAATCCATACGATCAAAAAATTGCCATTCAAGCATGGGACCTCTTATGGATAGTTTTTGCCATAGGGTAAATGATGGCCCTATAAAAAAAGATGGGTAGATCCAAGTCTCAGCCCCTCTAAAGACGCTGTTTGTTTGCAGCAACAAAGCTAAATCAATTTTAAAATTAGATTCAATTTGATTTTCAGAAGACTGGCTTTCGTTTGCCCAGGATGGAGAAAGAGTAAAAAGAACAAAAAAAAGCAGAGCACTCCTAATAGGGGTGCCCTGCCTTAATAACATTATAAAAAACCTAAATTAAAACTTAGCAACTAGTGCAGCAGTTAAAGTAGAGTCGTATTTTTTCAAGCTAGCAGTTACAGGTTGGTTGTCGTATTTACCAAGGTAACCAATTTTCAAAGAAAATACGTTAGAAAGAATTGCGTAGATTGAAGGCTCAAAACTCATTTCAAAGTTGTCACCATCAGATACGTCAGGCAATAATTCTACCCACAACTTAAACAAAAGTGTATCGCTTAATTGATTTGAGTACTCACCGTAAACACGGATTTTATGTCGATCTGTTTGACTATTAGGAGTAGCAGCACTTAGGCCGATCTCTCGAGTGAATCTGTAACCAAGTTCACCGAAGGCATAATCTAAGTTGCTTTGTTTCCAAAAGTCATATTTCAAACCAATATCTTGGTTATAACGTCTGTATTCAGCAAACTCATCGCCTTCAACATGTGTTTGGATGTAAAGACCAAGATCTGTATCAAGCATTTTTTCTACTCTTAAACCAGCATCCCAGTTGTTCGCGTTTTTTGAATAAGCATTTGCACCTGCAGGAACAGCTTCACCATATAGGTAGTGTCCAAAAAATTTGAAATTCCAGTCTAGATAAGATCTTTTTGTTTCTTGTTTGAAGTTAAGAACCTGTGCTCTTGTGTTACCAGTTGATAATACGGCTCCAAGTTCACTTTGGTGAGATGTGGCCGACCATTCGGCATAACTACTAGCACCAGTTAATACGGCTGCGATTAATACTATAATTTTTTTCATTTTGCTTTTACCTCCTAAGCAATTGAGAACCTAATAAGACTTTTTAAGATTTGCACTAGATATATTTTTTATTTCAAAAAAAAAAGGCCGCTATGTATAAAATACATAGCGGCTAAAAAAATAAAGGGGCATCGCGCTACTCTCCCACAAACCAGTGCCTGCAGTACCATCGCCGAATAGCAGCTTAACTTCGGAGTTCGGAATGGGATCCGGTGTTTCCTGCTATCTATGAACACCCCAAACTAATTCGATGTTCAAAAAAACCAAGTGTCCAAATAATTTATTAATGCTGAGAAGTTATTACTTATTGTACTAACTCGTAATGCTGGCTGAATCTCAAAAACAACACCAGTAAAACATTGTGTTTTTTTTAGAAACAAGCCAATCGAGCGATTAGTAATGCTTAGCTAAACACGTTACCGTGCTTACACATGCATCCTATCAACGTCGTGGTCTACAACGGCTCTTACAAGGGTTAACCCCTTGGGAAATCTAATCTTGAGGTCGGCTTCCCACTTAGATGCTTTCAGCGGTTATCCGTTCCAAACATAGCTACCCAGCGATGCTCCTGGCGGAACAACTGGTACACCAGAGGTTTGTCCATCCCGGTCCTCTCGTACTAGGGACAGCTCCTCTCAAATTTCCTATGCCCACGGCAGATAGGGACCGAACTGTCTCACGACGTTCTGAACCCAGCTCGCGTACCACTTTAATCGGCGAACAGCCGAACCCTTGGGACCCACTTCAGCCCCAGGATGTGATGAGCCGACATCGAGGTGCCAAACTCCGCCGTCGATGTGAACTCTTGGGCGGAATAAGCCTGTTATCCCTAGAGTACCTTTTATCCGTTGAGCGATGGCCCTTCCATTCGGAACCACCGGATCACTTTGACCTGCTTTCGCACCTGCTTGACTTGTAGGTCTTACAGTTAAGCTCTCTTGTACCAATACGCTCTACGCCTGATTTCCGTCCAGGCTGAGAGAACCTTTGTGCGCCTCCGTTACAATTTAGGAGGCGACCGCCCCAGTCAAACTACCCACCAGACCGTGTCCCCATTCCAGATAATGGAACAAGGTTAGAAACACAAACGAATCAGGGTGGTATTTCAAGGATGACTCCACCTAGGCTGGCGCCTAAGTATCCAAGTCTCCCACCTATCCTACACAGATTCGCTCGGGTTTCAGGGCCAAGCTATAGTAAAGGTTCATAGGGTCTTTCCGTCTTGCCGCGGGGAAGCTGCATTTGCACAGCTAATTCAATTTCGCTGAGTTCCTGGTTGAGACAGTGTGGAAATCGTTACGCCATTCGTGCAGGTCGGAACTTACCCGACAAGGAATTTCGCTACCTTAGGACCGTTATAGTTACGGCCGCCATTGACCGGGGCTTCGATTCACCGCTTCGCTTACGCTAACAACTCCTCTTAACCTTCCGGCATTGGGCAGGCGTCAGACCCTATACATCGGCTTACGCCTTAGCAGAGTCCTGTGTTTTTGGTAAACAGTCGCTACCACCATTTCACTGCGACCCAAAACCGCTTCGCACCGTAAAGGTACTAACAATCTCGGGTGTGCCTTCTTCCGAAGTTACGGCACTAACTTGCAGAGTTCCTTAACCAGAATTATCTCAAACACCTGAGGATACTCTCCTCGACCACCTGTGTCGGTTTACGGTACGGATCACATGCACACTCCCTTAGAGGCTTTTCTCGGCAACATAAGCTCAGCAACTTTTGGAGCTAGGCTCCTCGTCCCCTGTCTCAGAGAATGACCAGCGGATTTACCTACTGATCCTCCTACACAGGTTCAACTCGATCCATCACGAGTCTTGCTTGCTTCTTTGCGTCCCCTCATCGGTATAACGCATACATGTAAGTACAGGAATATTAACCTGATTGCCATCGCCTACGCCCTTCGGCCTCGGCTTAGGATCCGACTAACCCTGGGTGGATTAACCTAGCCCAGGAACCCTTGGTCTTACGGTGAGCAAGTTTTTCACTTACTTTATCGCTACTAATACCATCATTATCTCTTCTGTTTCGTCGACGTGTTCTTTCGATCACGCTTCAACCTAAGACAGAATGCTCCTCTACCGCTCTGCCTAAAGCAGAACTCGTGTCTTCGGTACTATGCTTGAGCCCCGTTATACCTTCCGCGCAAATTCACTTGACCAGTGAGCTATTACGCTTTCTTTAAAGGATGGCTGCTTCTAAGCCAACCTCCTGGCTGTCTGAGTAAACTCACAACGTTTTCCACTTAGCATAGATTTTGGGACCTTAGACGACGATCTGGGCTCTTTCCCTCTCGACACTGGACCTTATCACCCTGTGTCTGACTCCTAGGATAAGAGTTTAGGAATTCGCAGTTTGATTGGGTTTGGTAATCCGGTAAGACCCCTAGCCCATTCAGTGCTCTACCTCCTAAACTTAATTACCTAAGGCTATACCTAGATATATTTCGAGGAGAACCAGCTATTTCCGAGTTTGATTAGCCTTTCACTCCGATCCACAGCTCATCAAAGAATTTTTCAACATTCACTTGTTCGGTCCTCCACTGGCTTTTACACCAGCTTCAACCTGGCCATGGATAGCTCACTCGGTTTCGGGTCTATGACCAACAACTAATTCGCCCTATTAAGACTCGCTTTCGCTACGGCTCCAGCCAATTGCTTTAACCTTGCTATTGATCATAAGTCGATGGTTCATTATGCAAGAGGCACGCCGTCAGACTTTCCTTTACAGGCATAGTCCTCCGACTGATTGTAAGCATATGGTTTCAGGATCTATTTCACTCCCCTAACAGGGGTTCTTTTCGCCTTTCCCTCACGGTACTTGTTCACTATCGGTCACTGAGTAGTATTTAGCCTTGGGAGATGGTCCTCCCAGATTCCATCAGGGTTTCACGTGTCCCGATGTACTCAGGAACTCGGCAAGATCGCTATTGTTTTCGGCTACAGGACTATCACCTTCTATGGTTTCACTTTCCAGAAAATTCACCTAACAATAACTGTTTCTTTGGCTCTAAACCGGCCAAGCCCTACAACCCCGCGCAAGTTGCCTCACACGGTTTGGGCTATTTCCCGTTCGCTCGTCGCTACTAGGGAAATCTCTTTTGATTTCTCTTCCTCGAGGTACTTAGATATTTCAGTTCCCTCGGTTTGCCTCAAATTGCTATGTATTCACAATAAGATACTCCTAATAAGGAGTGGGTTTCCCCATTCGGACATTTCCGGATCGATGCTTATTTATCAGCTCCCCGAAACTTCTCGCAGATTATCACGTCCTTCATCGCCTCTCAGTACCAAGGCATCCACCATATGCTCTTAGTAGCTTGTAAATTTTAAAACTGGTTAAAGTTTTTAATAAAAATTAAAAACTCAAAAAATTGTATTTGAGATCCAGCATTACGAACTAGACTACAACAAATACTTCCCTAAATTAGTATCGCTTAAGACTGAAAAAGTGCTTTTACGCCATCTCTGCGTTGGTCGTCAGTCGTGTAGCTGAGCTACACTTCTTCCTTCCGCCTTGATTTGACGAAAAATCATCTTTTCCTGGCCACAACGTTTTGTCGTAGCACGCTTAAACTTACTAACTTAAAAATCGATTACGAAAAAAAATCGATTATCGTTTTCATCATTAAATTTATGAACACTTAATTTTCAAAGATCAATAAGACTTGCTTAGGCAGCAAGCACTTCACTTAATCAGGTGAAGTATGTCTACTCTTCATTTGGTGGGCCTGAGAAGATTTGAACTTCTGACCTCGTCCTTATCAGGGACGCGCTCTAACCAACTGAGCTACAGGCCCATTAGCACAAAAATCTCTATGTGCCCGAGAAGAGTTGACCTCTCAAAGCTAAATAGCAGGAATAAAGGATCCCACAAATTCCCGAAGGAACTTGTTTGACCTAAGGTCGCAATGTACTTTTCCTGGTTCACAATGAACGAGGCATAAGTAGATAACCTATAGAAAGGAGGTGATCCAGCCGCAGGTTCCCCTACGGCTACCTTGTTACGACTTCACCCCAATCACCGACTCCACCTTGGGCAGCTGCCTCCCGAAGGTTAGCTCGCCGACTTCTGGTAGAACCAGCTTTCGTGGTGTGACGGGCGGTGTGTACAAGACCCGGGAACGTATTCACCGCGGCGTTGCTGATCCGCGATTACTAGCGATTCCGGCTTCATGGAGTCGAGTTGCAGACTCCAATCCGAACTGGGGATGGTTTTTTGAGATTAGCTCCCTCTCGCGAGTTGGCAGCTCTCTGTGCCATCCATTGTATCACGTGTGTAGCCCCGGCCGTAAGGGCCATGAGGACTTGACGTCATCCCCACCTTCCTCCGATTTGACATCGGCAGTCTCACTAGAGTGCCCAACTTAATGATGGCAACTAATGACGAGGGTTGCGCTCGTTGCCGGACTTAACCGAACATCTCACGACACGAGCTGACGACAGCCATGCAGCACCTGTCACCACCGTCCCTTGCGGGTCTGAATTATCTCTAAAACATTCAGTGGGATGTCAAGGCCGGGTAAGGTTCTGCGCGTTGCTTCGAATTAAACCACATGATCCACCGCTTGTGCGGGTCCCCGTCAATTCCTTTGAGTTTTAATCTTGCGACCGTACTTCCCAGGCGGAATACTTAACGCGTTAGCTAAGCTACAGTCGGGGTCAATACCGACTACAGCGAGTATTCATCGTTTACTGCGTGGACTACCAGGGTATCTAATCCTGTTTGCTCCCCACGCTTTCGAGCCTCAGCGTCAGTTACAGCCCAGCCAGCCGCCTTCGCCGCTGGTGTTCCTCCTAATATCTACGAATTTCACCTCTACACTAGGAATTCCGCTAGCCTCTACTGTACTCTAGTCTAATAGTTTCAAATGCACTTCCGGAGTTGAGCCCCGGGCTTTCACATCTGACTTACTAAACCGCCTACTCTCCCTTTACGCCCAGTGATTCCGAACAACGCTCGCACCCTCCGTATTACCGCGGCTGCTGGCACGGAGTTAGCCGGTGCTTCCTCTGCAGGTACCATCAGACAATACGGGTATTAACCGTATTGCTTTTGTTCCTGCTGACAGAGCTTTACAACCCTAAGGCCTTCATCGCTCACGCGGCGTCGCTGCGTCAGAGTTTCCTCCATTGCGCAATATTCCCCACTGCTGCCTCCCGTAGGAGTCTGGACCGTGTGTCAGTTCCAGTGTGGCTGATCATCCTCTCAGACCAGCTAACCATCGCAGCCTTGGTAGGCTTTTACCCCACCAACAAGCTAATGGTACACAAGCCCCTCTTTAAACGAGAGCCGAAGCCCTCTTTAAATATAAATTTTGCAACTTATATCCTTATGCGGTATTAGCACCCCTTTCGAGATGTTGTCCCCCATTTAAAGGTAGGTTACCTATGCATTACTCACCCGTGCGCCACTCTACTCGTCCCCGAAGGAACTTTCTCGTTCGACTTGCATGTGTTAGGCACGCCGCCAGCGTTCGTTCTGAGCCAGGATCAAACTCTTCAAAAAAGTTTGAATCCTTAACAAATAAAAAAACTTCACTAAGGATTGTTATTACTATTTAGTAATATAAAAAAAATGATAAATCGTTGTGGTTTCAACAATTTATCGACGGGATCCTTTATTATCCTGCTACCTAGTTTTCAAAGATCAAATGACCTAATTGGGTATAGACCCTTTTCTTCCTCAGGGTCAACTTAGTTATTTAGTTTTTTTTTATTTATTTTTACACAGAGCGCCCATGCCCTAAGAAGGCTCACAACATACTTAAACAACCTAGGTAAATCGAAGGCAAGCAAAGGGTTTATAGACAACACAAAACGATCTCTAGTTTCCTAAAAAAAAGTTTTCACAGTCTAAAGACAACCCCTTCTTCCTAAGCAGTCTTGAAAGAAAATCACTAGCAAAAGTTCTTCTCTTTTGGTCTCGTAAAAACTTTCGAAGATAATTCATTCCCGCCAAAGAAAAGAAACCGGCCCCCAAAAATAGAACTCCGCTTTCTTTTGTGAAAAAATATGAAGCAAAAAAGATGAAAGACAGAACTCCATATCTCTTGGGTACATGCCCTTCCTCTCCTCGCTCACACCAACCTCCAATTCTTCCATTGTAAAACGCCTTAGGCCCGCAACTCACTAAAGTCACATGAGCGGTGGTATTCTTTACCAGCTTGATTGAATCAAAATAAACGAAGACATCTGCAAGCAAAGCAGAAAGCATTTCTAACTTAGGTAAGCCACTATCTTCAGAATAAATTCTTCTGTATTTTGCATCCCACAAAACAAAGGAATCCATAAAAGAATCAAAATTTGCGAGAAGCATTTTCGAGCTATGCGGAAAAAAATGTTCGCGATCTCCCTGACCTATGCGATGTACTTGCGATTCAACTCTAGACAAAGAAAGATAAACAATCGTAACCAGCTCCAATACTAAGTGTGCGTAAATAAACTTTCTTAGGGAGGCTAGCATTTTTTGACTTTGCTCAAACAACGGTTGCAACTCTCCTTCAACCCCAACTGTATTGAAAACTCTTTGGAATATGTCTTCAACAAAATCCAATACAAACTCTGCTTCCACCACCTGAGCCGAACTGAGGTCATGATCTGCCCTAATAATAGATATGGCAGTTTCAATAGCTTCTTGAATATCTTTGTCTGCCTGTTTATTAGCGACTTCGCCCTCAATCTCACTTTCACTTTCTTCATCAATTGCATTTACTCTTACGCTTTCAATGGCAATAATCTTATTTAAAACTTGCAATAAGCCGGAAGGCATTTCCCCTTCTACAAAGACTAATTCTAATTTTAATTCTCTATTTTCGGCATACAAAGAACTTTGCACCAACAAGGACAAAGCCAAAAATGCACATATCAGCAATCGCACAAATATTTCCTACTGCATAAGACTTACGAACAAAAGAAATATTTAAAATAATCAATAAATTCAGATATTTAAAAAAATTGCTCAAATGAAGCCAGATCTACACAAAGATCCCTTTTAAAGATGGTCCAATTGCAAAAACTTGATTAAAGTAAAAAACTTAGAGTTATGGTTGAACAAAAAGTCTTAGCAAAACAACAGCTCGATAAAATCGAAAAGGTTTGGAGTGGCGTGCTCTTAAGTCGTCACCCACAAAGACCATACACCGGCGACTACCTCGCAAAACTTTTTGATGACTATGAATGCCTACGAGGCGATCAACTCTTCGGAGAAGACGAAGCGATCACTGGTGGAATAGCCAGAATCAACAATCCCCAAAACAGAAAAAAAGATTTAAAATTATTTTTTCTGGGTCACCAAAAGGGCAGAAACACTCAAGAAAAAATCAAACGGAATTTTGGAATGGCTCAGCCTGAAGGTTATCGCAAAGCTATGCGCGTAATGGAGCTTGCTGAAAAATTCAAAATGCCGCTTTTAACTTTTATCGACACTCCTGGAGCCTACCCAGGTATTGAAGCCGAAAAACACGGGCAGTTTAGCGCCATAGCCAAATCGACTCTTAAAATGCTGAACCTGCAAACACCAACATTAGGCCTCGTCATAGGAGAAGGTGGATCGGGCGGAGCACTGGCCATTGGCGTACCAGATCGCTTGCTTATGCTTAAAAATTCTACCTATTCGGTTATCAGCCCTGAAAGTTGCGCCAGCATTCTTTGGAGTGACCCGAGCTACAACAAAAAAGCGGCTCTTGCTTTAAAAGCCAACTCTAAAAACCTGCACAAACTAAAAATTTGTGACGAAATCATTCCCGAAGCCAAAGGAGGCGCGCTGCTTTCTAACGACAAACATTTTGAAAACGTAAAAGAAAGAATTATCTTTCACTTAAACGATCTAAAAAGAAAAAAAGTTAAAACTTTGCTTAAAAAGCGCTACCTTAAATACAGATATGTCGACAAAGAATTCTTCACTTAAATCTTTAACTGCTTTTGTACAAAAAGAATATGAATTAGGAGAACTGCGCCTTAAATTAAGCTTAGGCTCAGTCAATCATCGCTTCTTTGAATGTCGCTCTCGCCTGCCTAGACAGTTTCAAAGTCTGGACGTTGCCATTAAAAAAGAATTAAAAAAAGGACTCAAAAGAGGAGCTTGTGATTTTCAAATTGAATTTAGCAATGTGGCCAAAGAGAGCGATCAAAGCCAAAACCTACTTTCTGCCTACCAAGAAGTCTTAAAAAATAAGAATGTTAAAAATTTTAGCTTTCTTGAAAAATTAACCCTGCCCTCTCTACTTGCTCGACACAGCGACCTGTGGTGGAAAAACGCTCCTTCCTCTAAAAACAACTTTAAGAATGAAGATCTTTTGGAAGCCCTTCAAACCTTGATTCAGGCTCATCAAGAGCAAAGAACACTCGAGGGAGAAAGTCTCGTTCCTCACATTGAAAAATATTTAAAAGAACTCGACGCCCACAAAGAAATCATAAAAAATAAAATTCCTGACTTAAACAAACAGTGGCAAGAACAAAAAAAAGATCGACTGCTCGAAATAAAAAAAGAACTCGACAACAGCGATCATTTTAACGAAGACAGAATCCACCAAGAACTCGCAATCTTAGCTGAAAAAAAAGACGTTAGTGAAGAACTGCAGCGGATCGACGCCCACCTAAAAACTTTTCAAGAAATACTGCACAAAGAAGAAGAACTCAAAGGCAAAAAAATAGAGTTCTACGTTCAAGAGCTACAACGCGAGTGGACCACCCTCGGAAACAAAATCAAAGAGGCTGAAGTGTTGGATATTATTATTGAAGCCAAGTTGACGGTCGAAAAGCTAAAAGAACAGGCTTTAAATATTCTCTAAGCAATTGAAGTATTCCTAAGGCTTAGCTATAGGTCTAAACACGGCATGAAAAAAGGACGCAAGACTACAGACCTTTTAGATGCTGGCTTTGGAAACACTGTGCCAAAGTCACGTATTGTCAGTCTGATCTCTTATGAGTCTGGACCTGTAAATCGCCATTGTCGCGATTTGGAAAAAGATTTAAAAGTCATCGACGCCACCAAAGGCCGAAAAGTTCGAACGGTGATTTACCTAGACTCGGGACACGCTGTGCTTTCTTCAACAGCTAGAGAAACCTTGAGCGAAAGAATGGAAGAAAATTAATCGAAAAGATTTGAGGATTTTCGCTCAGATTATACTAAGATTGAGACTTAAGTAATATGTCAAACACTGAAGCCAACAGCAACGCTCTTTTAGTTATTATCTCTGCCCCTAGCGGCGGAGGAAAGACCACCATTGCTCATGAGTTAATTTCTCGCTTTCCTGGCTCCAAGCGTTGCATCACCAGCACAACTCGACCGGCTCGCAGCACCGAAATACCCGATCAAGACTATCATTTTATATCTGATGAAAAATTTGATGAGATCTTAAGCCAAGACGGCTTTGCTGAATGGGCAACTGTACACAACTATCGCTACGGCACTCCAAAACAGCAAATTAAAGATGCACTCGACAACAAGCAAATGCTTTTTTTGACTGTTGATGTTCAGGGGGCTGAAAGTTTTAAAAAACTATACGCCGAAAAAACTCTTAGTGTTTTTGTTAGTCCACCAGATTTCGATATTTTAGAAACCCGCCTCCGCAAAAGAGGAACCGAAGAAGATGGCGAAATTAGGCGCAGATTAGAAAATGCCCGCAAAGAAATAGCAAAAGCCAATGAATTTGACTATCAAGTCTTAAATGACCGCCTGGAACGTGCCGTCTTAGAAATAGAATCGATTATTAAAAAAAGAATTGCTTAGCCGTGGATCCCGTCCAAAAAGATTTTGAAAATTTAAAAAAGAAAATAGCTTTATACTTTCCAGACATTGACTGGAGCTTGCTTCAAAAAGCATTTGACCTAGCCGAGAAATTTCACCGTGGTCAAAAACGTCAAAGTGGCGAAGCTTATATTCACCACCCTATAGCAGTTACCAGCATTTTAGCAGACATGAAAATGGACACAGCCACACTCTGTGTTGGGCTCCTGCACGATCTAGTCGAAGACACCAGCATTTCTCTCAACGATATTAAAAACGATTTTGGAGAAACGATTGCTCAACTCGTAGACGGATTAACCAAAATAAGTAAAATCTCTTTTCGCTCTAGTCACGAGAAACAAGCAGAAAATTTTAGAAAAATGTTACTTGCCATGGCCAAAGATGTTCGAGTGGTGCTTGTTAAACTTGCCGACCGCACTCACAATATGAGAACTCTTGGAATTTGCTCTTTCGACAAACAAACTAGAATTGCCCAAGAAACCTTAGATATATACGCTCCACTGGCAAATCGATTAGGTATTTCCTGGCTTAAAATTGAACTTGAAGATCTTGGACTCCGTTACGCCAAGCCTGAAACTTACAAAAAAATAAAGAAATTAGTCGATCAAAAGAAATCCGAACGACAGCAGTACATTAAAACAATTAGTGAGCTGCTCCATGACAAACTAAAAGAGTTTGGATTGGAACCAAAAATCACAGGGCGAGCTAAGCATTTTTACTCCATTCATAAAAAGATGGAGTCTCGCAATCTAAGCTTTGAAGAAATCCACGATATTATTGCCTTTAGAATGCTCACAAAAAATATTGCTGAATGTTATGAAGCCTTAGGTATCGTTCACTCATTTTTAAAACCTATACCGGGACGTTTTAAAGACTACATTGCCATGCCTAAAAACAATATGTATCAATCTCTGCATACAACTGTCGTTGGGCCATACGGCGAAAGTTTAGAAATCCAAATGCGCACCCAAGAGATGCACGAAACCGCCGAACAAGGTATCGCCGCTCACTGGGAATACAAGGACGGCAAGTTAGACGAAAAAGATGCCAATAAATTTCACTGGCTAAGACAGATGCTTGAAGACCAAGAAAGCATGGACAACCCAAGGGAGTTTATAGAATCAGTAAAGCTTGATTTGTTTGCCAGTGATATTTATGTTTTCACACCTAAAGGTGAGATTCTAGAATTTCCTTTTGGTTCGACTCCTCTAGATTTTGCTTACTCAATTCATACTGACGTTGGCAATCGTTGTACTGGCGCAAAAGTTAATGGCCGAATGGTCGCATTAAAACATCGTCTTAAATCTGGTGACCGAATCGAAATCATAACCTCCGCCCAACAGAGTCCGAACAAAGACTGGCTTAAATATGTTAAAACCGGTCGCGCCAAAGCAAAAATTAGACAGTTTGTTAAGAGCAAAGAACGAGAGCAAGCCAAAGTCATTGGCAGAGACCTGCTTGACCGCGAGTTTAGACGTCACTCCAAATCTTTACCAAAATTTGAAAAGCTCAAAGACATTACGAATCAGGTTAACTTACTTTCTTTTGCCAACTACGAAGAACTTTTAATTTCTATCGGCTACGGCAAAAGCACTCCAGAAAAAATATTACTGAAGCTTTTTCCTGAACTGCAAAGAAAAGAAGAAACAAAAGCTGACCCAAAAGAAAAAATTGATGAGCAAGATGCTTCCAGAGACTACAAAGGCAGTAAAAGCGCCATAAAAATTCAAGGAATTGATGGCATTCTCGTTCGCCTAAGCAAGTGCTGCAGCCCTCTACCTGGAGATGAAATCGTAGGTTTTATTTCTCGCGGCAGAGGCGTGAGCGTTCACAAAGTTGACTGTGCCCGGCTGTTGGAACTCGACTCCAATAGAGAAGTTTTTGTTGAGTGGTCAGAATCTGCCGAGAAGTTTCTACGAGATGTAAAACTTCGTATTCTTTGTCATGACAAGCCAGGGATCATTAATCACTTGTCTAAAGTGGTTTTAGACCTAGGAGTCAATGTGCGCTCACTCAATATTAAGGCCAATGAACGGAGCAAAGCTATTGGAACTATTGATGTTCAGGTTTATAACAAACGTCAGCTCACCAGATGCATCCATTCTATTGAAAAGATTAATGGAATTATTTCTGTAGAGCGCCTAAGAGATTAGTGCTATATATTCTAGCAGCCATGAAATTTTTTATATTCGCCTTTTTGAGTGTTTTTATTCAAAGTAGCTTTTGCCAAGAAAGCGAGCCCACTAAAGAAAAATCAAAACTAAAGTACTCGGTCTCTCGACTCGAAAAAAGCGAGCTTCAAAAAATCAAAATAGCCTTACCTAGCTCAGATTCACTACTAGTTTTTTTAAGCGAATTTAAGGACTGCGATCAAGAATTTGATATCAACCTAGAAATTAAACAGCAGAAAATCTGGCTTGAAGAAAAAAGATTTTTTTACCAAGCTACTTTTTATTTTGGCGGTGTTAAAAATGCACAAGTACCTGAAAAACTTTACATTTGTCTCTTAGTAAAAGATAAAATTGTCTCTCACCCTGTAATTGCTCATTTTTTTGAGAGCGATTAAAAGCTTTTAGCGCCAAAAACAAGGGCACTGCGGCTTTCTTATAAATTTTCTTTTCCGTAGAATATATAGAGGGGAGGCTGTGGGGGCTATTTTACATTTATTTTTCATCATTCTTATCTCTGTGCTTAGTGCTTGCGGCAGCCGCCAAGAAAGCAGTCTTCGCTTAATCGAGAACAACGGTTGCTTAAAAGATTCTTACTCCATTAAAGCCCAAGGCTTTTCTTCGACAATGAGCTTTCCTCAAAAATGGATACTGTCACAAAAAGAAAACTGCCAAGATCATGCCTTAAATTCCAAAGTAATATTGCTTAAAAGCCAAGACGAGTTGATTACAGCCCATAAAGAAGTGCAAGAAAATCCATGTCTACTCTCTATAAGCCCATTTTTAAAAAGCAAGGCCAATAGCCGTGTTTTTGCGGAAGATTTTTTTGGAGACTCAGAACAAAATCATCTGCAAGCTCTATTCGACAAAGACTTAACAAAGCTCATCGAAGAGCTACAAGATTCGCAAAACGCTCACCCGATTGTGGCTGTTATAGATACGGGCGTTGACATTGAACACGAGGACTTAAAAGAAAACATATGGATAAATTATGGTGAGTACGGCAAAGGCAAAGAGAGCAACGGCATCGATGACGATGGCAACGGCTACATAGACGATGTTCACGGATACAACTTTGTTTATAACTTGTCCGACCCAAGTCCCACCGATGAAGCTGCTTTTCATGGCACACACGTTGCGGGCCTAATCGCCGCCAGAAAAGATGATCAAAACGGCATTCAAGGACTTGATAGCCAAGCAAAAATTATGGTTTTAAATGTTTTTGGATCAGAGGAAGAAACCTCTATTAGCTATGTAGACAATGCCATTGTCTACGCCGTTAACAACGGCGCTCAAATTATAAACTTAAGTCTAGGTGGACAAGGCTTTTCGCGCTCGACCCAAAATGCCCTCAATTACGCTATTGCAAAAAATGTTTTTATTGTTTCAGCCACGGGCAACGACAGTGAAACATTAAGCAACAATCCTAAAAATTCTAACTTTAATTCCCCAAGTTCATTTGCGCCTTTTCTAGACGGCATGATTGCTGTTAGCTCTATAGATCTAGATGGTAGCTTAAGTTCTTTTGCGAATCACTCTGCCTCAGTAGCAGAGCTAGCAAGCATTGGGTCGGAGAACAGTATGTGGGCCAAAGGGCTTTTCTCGACTTTTCCTGACGGCCTCTATGGAAGAAGTGAAGGCACCTCTATGGCCGCCCCACTTGTAAGCGCTCTTAGCTCTTTGATGCTCAGACAAAATCTTATGACAAAAGTCCAAAAGCTTGAACAAATCATGCTTAGTGCCGCTCGCAAAGAAGCGAGCTTAAATAAAAATATTTTTAAAGGAAGAGTTATGGATGTAAAAGAAACTCTCTTATTAAATAAAGCTTATAACGAAAACGAGGCAATCGAGCTAGCTCCTTTGAATAGCCGCTCGATTGCCTTCGATAAATTTGATCCTTGTTTGTAAATTTAGAAAATTACCTAACCCAAACCTCAACACCTAAGTGAAAAGTTTTATTTTTACACCGAGAATATGTTCTACCTAAAACAGTCACGGGAACAACTTTTTTAACCCATACATTTCGCCCACTATATATTGGGACTGATCTTTCAACAAAACGACCACAAGGAGAATATACATTTCTGTATACAATTTCTGGTTCTAGCACTGCTATAGTTTGAAACTCTATCCTTGGTGCAGGCTCACAATATCCACCACCTCTTCGGTAAGAACCACCACCTCTGCGGTAATGTCCGTAATCGCCGGCGCCTCTACGAAACCCGCCTTCGACACGATAACCTGGACCATAGACGCCACCACCGAACCATCCGCCTGTTTGGCATTCATAAAATTCGCCTTCGTCAGACTCAATCTCAGAAAACTGATCAAGCACCACAGGAACAATTGCCTGTGAATCATAGCCAGTAAACATAAAGAGCAAAAAAGAAAACACGTAAACTAAGGGGGTTTTTTTATTTAAATTCATAAAAACTTTATAGCTTTATCTATTTTCGGACGCAAGAAAAAAATGATTGCCAGCTTTTGCGAATATAATTGAATAAAATCAACTATTTAAAAGCTTTTAAAAGCCCCCTGGCCCAGGTGCGTTGTCTTTTGGCCAAGTTTAAATGTGCCCGCAGAATATCCGCCTGAAGCTCACCCAAAGGTTTTGGCTTCTTTAAAAAGGCACGAATATGTGAATAACCCATAGACCTCAAGGCAGGGGCGTTCACTCCATAGCGCCTAACAAGCTCCTCAACTTCAGCAAGCCAGCCTCGCTCAAACATTTTTTCGATTCGCTCTTTTAATATTTTTTTGAGCTCCTCTCTTTGTATATCCACACCTTGAATGTGAGTGAAAACCTTTTTAAAAATTATATTCTTGCGCTCCCCCCTAAGAGATTCCACCGACAAGGCTTGCCGCTCGAGTAAATCTAAATAGCGCATAAGTCGATAACGGTCATTTACATGAATCTTTTCTGCCATCTGCGCGCTAAGAGCCAACAAACGCTTATGCAATTCTTCATTGCTAAAAGACTCAAGACCATCCTGAAACTCCGGATCACTAGCCTGCCCTATTCCCATGCCTTCAACCAGTGCCCGCTCATAAAAAAAAGATCCGCCTACAATAATGATCGGTTCTGTAACAGACTGCAGTCGCTGCTTAAGCTTGGCCAAGAAACTCGCCATATCTATTTCTTGATCTGGATCAAAAAGATCAAAACCAAAATAATTGTAGTTTTTTCGTTCTTCCAAACTTGGCTTAGCGCTACCAATATCCAGATCGCGATAAGCCGCTACAGCATCAACATTCAAAAGCAGAACTCTTTTGCCCGAGCTTTTAAAAATATCTTGAGCCATTTTTTGAGCAAGTGCCGATTTTCCACTACCCGTCACTCCCACAATAGACAAGGGAGCTTCGTCGGCTGGCCACTCATTAGTATTGGCTAAAATAACCCGGCTCATGACCTATGAAAGCGCTTCTCTATTTCTTGATGACTTATTAAAAAAAACACAGGCCGGCCGTGAGGACAAAAAGCCCCCCATTTAACCTGATCCATTTGCTTAAAGAGCTCTGAAATTTCGTCTTGGGCCATGCGGCGACCGCGGCGTATACTGCCATGGCAAGCCAGCGAAGCCGCTATCTTATTTTTAAGCTCGGCTACAGCTCCTTCCACACTTTCGTCTTTTGATAGTTTATCAAAGAGAACTTCAAAATATTCTTTCCAATTTATTTTGCGCTTCGTCTCTGGCGCGGCAATAAAACATATAAAGTCTTGCCGTAAATCGCTGCGATCAGCCTCAAAACCAAGGCGCTCTAAATGTTCTTGGATTTGACTTTTAAGCTCCTGCACATAATGAGGCAGTTTAATTTCTAGAGGCAAGAGCAAGGCTTTGGCCTCAAAGTGATCGAGAGTCATCATGCGTTCATAGTTTATTCTTTCGTGAGCTGCATGCTGATCAATTAAAATCATGCCTTCTTCGGCTTCCGCAAGCAACCAAGCGGCACCCAGCTCGCCTAAAACCCTTAAACTAGAGAATTTAAAATTAGGTACAAAATCTCTATCCGGCAAAGGACTTTCCCGGTTTAAAAAAACAGGAGCCCTAGAAGAGTCTAAATTTTGAGCAGCTGCTTCGCTCGAAGCCAAAGCAGAAGGCATGTTAGAAGCTAAGCTTTGATAAACTCCCAAATCAATTTTTTGTTCCTGGGGAATTTCTTTTGTAAAAAAACTAGGCTCGTCTTTTTGACTGCTAACATGATGGCTTTTAATTTCGAACAAGGGCCGGATCACGCGATAAACAATCCCCGCCAAAGAAAAGTCTTTGGGCCAGCGCAATTCTTTTTTTTGTGGATGGACATTCACATCTACAATGGCCGGATCCACTTGCAGATCCACAATCGCAAGAGGAAAATGGCCGATTTCGATTAAGCCACTATAAGCTTCGCGAATAGAATAAGCCAAGGCGCGATCCTGCACAGGTCTGCCATTTACCAGCAAACGAATAAAGCGCTGGGTCCTGTGTGCAAAAGGAGCTTTTAGTAGGTGTACTTTTAAAGATTTGATTCCTTTATTTTGGTAGTCATTATTTTCAACACTCAATAAAGATTCATTTATATAATTTTGTTTTTCAGAAAAGTATCGACTTATAAAATCTACAAATCTTTGTGATCCAGTTGCCTTAGCAAAAAAAATTTGCTCTTTTACTTCGCCAGCGGCATCAATAATGTGAGCTTGAAATTCAACACTGGGATGGGCCAGTGCCATATCTTCAACGACTTCTACACAAAGCTTCGCTTCGCGGCCTGCACTTTTTAAAAACTTCTTTCGGGCTGGCACATTATAAAATAGTTCATGAACACTTAGCTTAGTGCCAAGCTGTCTTAGCCCTGGCTCAATCATAGGCTCTTCTACATCGGCGCTGTACTTTAAGGTCCAGGAAGCATCATCCTTAGAAAATGTGTCTATTTGTAATCGAGCCACAGAAGATATGGCCGAAAGAGCCTCCCCTCTAAAACCTAAACTAAAAATTTTATCTAAATCATCAAGGCTGCTAATTTTACTAGTGGCATGCCTTTGCAATGAAGCCTCAAGATCTTTGCGGCTCATTCCCCAGCCATCGTCTTCGACCTCTATTTTATCTAAGCCGCCATTTTGCAAAACAATATTAATTTTTGTGGCTTTGGCATCAACCGCATTGTCGAGTAACTCTTTAAGGACCGAAGCGGGACGATCCACCACCTCACCAGCCGCAATTCGGTGAATCACATCTTGATCAAGCAAACGCACTGGAGGAGGCATTAACTGCATAAGCAAGAAACTAACAATTGGCCAAAAGGTGTCTATCTACTTTTACAGTTAGGGCGCGTTATGTCCTTGAATTTGCATTTAGATGACGCACCTACACTGTAAAAGTAGATAGACACCTTTTACAGGCTAATGCAGATGCTGATTTACAGAAACGCTTAACTACGAACAAACGCGGTTTCTGCCGGCCATTTTTGCTTGATACAAAAGCTGGTCGGTTTTTTCGAACATGGCATTGGCGTTTGGAAATTCAGGCGACCATTCACAAACTCCAATAGAAGTTGTCACCGGTATTTTTTTATCTGCGTATTCAAAGGAATGAACCTGTAAGGTGGTTCTTATTCTTTCTGCCACCCTAAGCGCATTCTCGATATTAATGTCAGGCAAGATAACCACAAATTCTTCACCACCAAAACGACCTAAAATATCTTCAGGTCTCAGGACGCTCTCTTTTATAAGGCGGCAGGTTTCTTTTAAAACATAATCGCCAGCCAAGTGACCGTGAGTGTCGTTTACTTTTTTAAAGTGATCTAAATCTGTAACAATCAAACTCAAAGGAAAACCACCTTTAGCGATTTCGATCGAAGAAGCCAAAGCTTTCATCACATAGCCTTTGTTAAAAGCACCGGTTAAAAGATCTGTGCTGCCTTGCAAATGCAATTGCTCCGCAAAATCTATATCCAAACTTCGGTCTACGTATTTAAAAACATAGGTTCCTACTTTTACTAGGTCGCCGCGTTTTAATTTGTATTCCTTCGAAAGCCGGCCCTTGTTAACAACTGTTCCATTTGAGCTGTTTAAGTCTTCTATTAAAATATGCTCACCAAGCCGCTTTATAACGGCGTGCTTTGTGCTAATAATTCTTTGCTTAAGTTCAATCTCTGATTTTGGATGGCGACCAATAATATTTTCACCTTCTTTAATTCTAAAAACATGACCCATTAAATCGCCTTGCACAACAACTAAAGAGGGATCAAATTTTTCGTTTTTCACTAATAATTCTTGAGTGAGAACATCTAAGCCCGTTTGGATCTCAGTGCGCGAGCTAGCATGCCGAACATCGGCTCCTTTATCAAAATCTTTTTTCTTTTTTGCACTCATAACGAATCCTTATACTCTATCGCCCTTAATGCAAAACACCTTGACCGGCTTCACAATATCTTTGCAATACTCCATTTAAACTACCTGTTTCTGCACAGGCCTGAGACAAGGAAAGTAATTTAATTTGATAACCCATACGTCCACCCTTAATATCCGTACCGGCACCCGACAATGAATTGACGTCTACATCGGGGGACCAAGAGGAAGCCATCGCCGCTCTATTGGCAAAAAACAAAGGATTCGAGCCCTGGCTAAACTCAGCAGATTCAATAATGGGAACCGTGTGCCACCCACCCGAAGCGCCAAAACCCCTGTCCGGCAAATCATAATTTCCATCAAACTCTGAGACTGCCAAGGAACCATCGATCGGCAAGCCTCCTAAGCTAGGAATAGAATTAACTAAGCTTTGATCAGAATCTATATCTCGATTACCGATTGGAAATGGCGACCAAAACAATGCTTCATACAAAGTTGGCGCTTGGGCCATACAGCTAAAACTTGGATTATTTATACAGCCGCCAGGCCCTGTAAGTTGAGGCCTTAATGAAACTACACCATTATGCCCAGAAGTACGTGCATATAATTTTTGTAAAAGAAATTTACTGAAAATCCCTGTGTTGTCTCCAGGGTAAAAGTTCATATTCGCACCACCGCTACCGGCTGCAATTCCTAATTCATCTTCCGTTATACTCTTGGGGGCTGCAATCCTAGCACCAAATGGCTTCGCTGCAGCTACAACTGTTAGCTCTGGAGTTAAACTTTGCGGCCAAAACAAAAGCTTCGGGGTTACTTTGGCTTTTAAAATAATATTAAAAGCTGTTCTTGGCTTGTTGTCCGCCAGACGAGAGCGAGCAACTCCCATATAAATTAATGGAGAAGTATCCGCCACAACATCAGGTGAACAACCGGTACCTTGGGTATAGTTCCAATTAATCGCCCATTGCGAAAAACGAGTATTAACTTCATCAAAATAATCACCAATTCCACCTGCACCATCAATCATTCGACTTCCTGAATTGTTAATGTGTTCAATACTTACAACTCCATCTTGGCTTGCCCCAATAAGATTATCTAAAAAAGTCTGACGAATGACTTCATCTCCCGGCGCAGCGCTACTCAAAATATCAGTTCCGCCATTAAAGACCCCTCCAAAAGCAGAAAAAATTGCCTCTAGCTGAGTCTTTTGAAAGTTGTTTCTTGAAGACAATCGATCGGTAATATAAGTAAAATATTCACTATTCTGGGGGCCCGATTCAGCACAAAGTCTTTCAAAAGCATCTCTAGCATCTTCGGTTACATCTCTTAACTCTTCCAGTAATACGTTACCAGAAAACCCTGGAGGAACTGTTTGTAAATCTGGAATAACACCAGCCGGTCGAACCTGTCGACATAAGTCGGTGTTTTGATCAAATGCACGACCACCATAAGGTAAAAAATTTTCAAAACCACAGCATTGCTGGCAAACTGCAAAAGAGTAACCTCCATTGTTAGCAACTTTTGTAAAAGGACTAGCCGTGCCTCCAAGCACATCATCATGAAAACCTTGGTTAAAACGAGATTGGGTAACATATAAATCGTAAAGAACAAATTTGTAGTTTTGTCTTACTCGGTAATTAACCGCTGCAATTTTATTTAAATAACGAGCCTGCACCGAAGCGCCGGCCATGGCAGCCAAATCAACTGCATTTTGCAAATTGATTTTTGTCTGAACCAAGTGGCCAATGCCAACTACAAAACCAAAGAGAATGACCAGAGTCGTGCTCATAAGAGACATCAAAATAAGAATTTGCCCCTGCTTTGCCTTTTGCTTCACCTTGTTTTTTCGTAATAAAAACAAGCTTTCTTAAGGCTTTACTAAGACACTTTTTGACGCCTAAAAGCTATAAAAGCACTCTAAAGACTCTACCAGGCCTGTTCAAAATCACTTTTTAAATCTTCAATACTCTCTAGGCCAACGCTAATACGAATAAAGTTATCTCCAATGCCAGCAGCATCCCGTAAGTTTTTTGGCACACTAGCATGAGTCATAATGGCTGGATGCTCAATTAAGCTTTCAACTCCTCCAAGGGACTCCGCTAAACTAAAAACTTTTAACTTGGATAGAAAATCTTTGGTTTTTTGCAAATCGCCTTTTAAGTAAAAAGAAATCATACCACTGCTGCCATGCATTTGTTCTTTAGCAAGTGCGTACTGCGGATGACTTTCTAAACCTGGATACAAAACCTTTTCGACTTTGTCATGAGCTTCTAGCCACTTTGCCAAAGTTAAGGCATTTTCTTGATGAGCGCGCATTCTAATAGCAAGAGTTTTTAAACTTCTCAAAACAAGCCAGGCATCAAAGGGTCCACAAACTTGTCCAATACTATTTTGCAAACGATAAAGCTCTGTAGCCAGCTTGCGATCATCAGTGACCACCGCTCCAGCCACAACATCACTATGACCATTCATGTACTTAGTTAATGAATGCACAACTATATGAGCTCCTAAGTCTATGGGATTTTGAAAAATGGGTGAAGCAAAAGTGTTGTCGACCACCAGTAAAATATTTTTACGTTTGCACAACTCAGCTACGGACTTAATATCTACAATTTTTAATAGAGGATTGCTGGGACTTTCAATCCAAATCATTTTAGTTTTTGCTGTGATCATAGCCTCTACAGAAGCGAGGTCATCAAAGCTATTAAAATCTACATTAATGGCCCGCTGTTTTTGCATAACAGTTGTAAAAAGGCGATAAGTGCCTCCATAAACATCGTCCACACAGATGACGTGATCATCGGTAGAAAGCAAATTCAAAACAAGATCGATAGCGCTCATTCCGCAAGAAGTTCCCATAGCAAAATTCGCATTTTCAAGTAAAGCAATACAGTCTTCCATCATACGTCTTGTTGGATTGTGGGTTCTTGAATATTCAAATTCACCCCAAGGAGTGGCAGGTGCTTTTTGAGCGTATGTGGAGGTGAGGTAGAGCGGAGGCATTAAGGCTCCCGTACTAGGATCGGGGTGTTGCCCTCCATGAATAGCCAAAGTGTCTTTATGAAATTTAAAAAATTCTTTTAATCTTTTTTCTGGATTGCCAAAATGAGCTTCAGTCATAACTACTGTACTCCATCTATTTTATTGGTGCCATTTAAATATTGCACAGATCCAACACTACAGCCAGCAGTAGAAATATCATTTGCTTGCAACCATTCTGGATTAAAGACTTTAGAAAGATAGCGGCTGCCTGAATCGGGCAATAAAACAACAGCTCTTAAAGGCTTGCCACCTTGCCGTTCGTAATTGGCTAAATACTGAAGAGCGCCAAAAGCAGCAAAACCGCAGCTGCCGCCAACAAAAACAGCTTCTCTTTGTGCCAACTGCAATGTGCACTGAAAGCTCTCTTGGTCGTTAACCACAACACATTCCTCTGGAAGCTTAAGGTCCATAGTATCGGGGATCATATCTTCACCAACACCCTCGGTTAAATAACGGCCTTTTTCGCTCTCTTTGCCCTCTTTTATGAGACCGTTGTAAATGCTTCCAAGTGGATCCACAGCTACTATTTTTATATTGGGGTTTTTTTCTTTTAAAAAACGTCCGGTACCAGTTAAGGTTCCGCCCGTTCCAATACCGGCCACAAAGGCATCGACCTTGCCTTCCATTTGTTCCCAAATCTCAGGTCCAGTTGTTTGATAGTGAGCTAGAATATTATCTTGGTTAAAATATTGATCGGCCAAACATGCGCCTTCATTTTCTTCAGCTATTTTTTTGGCCACATTACAATAATAATCGGGGTGGTCGGGCTCAACGGTCGAAGGCGAAATAATGACCTTGGCTCCATAAGCTCTCAAGGCGTTTATTTTTTCGGCCGACATTTTATCGGGAATGACAATGGTACAAGCGTAACCTCGGACAGCACAACACAAAGCCAGTCCCGCCCCTGTATTACCAGAGCTTGCCTCTACAACCATGCCGCCAGCCTTCAAAAGACCCTTTTTTTCTAAACCATCTAGAATTGATCTAGCTATGCGGTCTTTAACACTTCCGCCTGGATTCATAAATTCTATCTTGGCATATAACTCACTTTTTAAGTCGTAGCTTTGCCAATCATACGATGCCTTTTTTGCCCACCAACCTGGCTGAATATTTTTGCCTATCTTTTTTAACCTTACAAGCGGGGTGCCGCCAATCAAATCTTCAATGTTTTGGACTGCCTTTAACATGTGGTCAGCATAAACTATATGAGCTTTTTACTCAAAGACTTGACCCGCCCAATAATTGCTATTGAAATGACTCTAAGGGATGACAAGCTGGACAGAACTAAGCAATGATTTTTCTTTTGCTATTTTAGTAGAGATTTTCTTGTTTAATTTGTCTATAGTCCTCACCCTAGTCCCTCATAAAATTTTCCCAAGTAAGCACAGCAAAAGAAAAAGTATTCTAGTTGTTTTTTTAACTGTACTTTGCCTACTTACCTTGGTTTTTTGGTCAGCCCATCTTGGTATTTTGTATCAAAGCCGATCTGGGCTTCAATAAGGAGAAAATATGAGTTTATTTTTTGATGATAGCCACTTAGAACTGCAAAAGATGATTCGTAAGTTTGCGGCCGAGGAACTTGCTCCCAAAGCAGAAGAACTTGACCACAAACAAGAATTCAATGTTGCTGCCATTAAAAAAATGGGTGAGATGGGCTTACTAGGCATTACGGCCGACCCCAACCATGGCGGCAGCGGCATGGATGTGATTGCAGCGACCCTAGCTATGGAAGAACTTGGCGCCGTATGTGCCAGCACGACTTTGTCCTATTTGGCCCACTCTATACTGGCGGTCAACAACCTCAGCCAAAATGCCTCGGAAGAACAAAAAGCAAAATACCTTCCAAGACTCTGCTCCGGTGAATGGATTGGCTCTATGGCCATGAGCGAACCGGGCGCCGGCTCCGACGCTCTTGGCATGAAGCTCTCTGCCAAATTAGAAGGTGATTTCTATATTCTAAATGGAACAAAGATGTGGATTACCAATGCCAGCCACTCTGATTTTTTCTGGGTTTACGCCAAAACCGGCCCCAAGAAAACCGACATCACGACGTTTATAGTTGAAAAAGACTTTGAAGGTTTTAGTGTCGGTAAAAAACTAGATAAATTTGGAATGCGTGCCTCTCCTACTTGTGAAATCATTTTTGAAAATTGCAAAGTGCCGGCCAGTAACAGAGTTGGCGAAGAAAACAGCAGTGTCTCTCACATGATGAACAATCTACTTATAGAAAGAGTGACCATTGCTGGAATTTCGCTAGGTATTTCCAGAGCCTGTATTAACTACTGCACTCAATATGCCAGCGACCGCAAACAGTTTGACAAAGCTATTATTAAATTCCAAATGGTTCAGCAAATGCTGGCTGATGCCACCGCAGAATACCTAGCGGCCCGCAGCCTAACTTATGAAGCAGCCAAAGCTATTGACCTAAAAAAACAAGCCTATGCCACAATGCTTGGAAGCTCTAGCAAACTCTTTGCCGCCCACCGAGGTACTAAAATTGCCTTAGACGCCATTCAAATATTAGGTGGATATGGTTATACCAAGGAGTATCCAGTTGAGCGCTACCTCCGTGATGCTAAGTTAATGGAAATAGGAGCTGGCACCAACGAAGTCATGAGAATGATTTTGGCTAAAGAGCTTGCCAATGGCAACATGCCTGGAGAAGTAAATTGATTTCGATCAACTTTGATGAACTATCTAGTGAATCAATGCTCTTTAAAGCGCCAATTTTTAATAAAGAACCCTTAAAGCAAATCACTGCCTTCCACGAACTTACTAAAAACAAAGATCATGGGATCTATTCTGCCTACCGACAACGAGTTTTTAATAAATACCAAGTGCAAGAGAGTATTGATTTAGCAAATAAGCTCAAAGAATCTTTTAAACAAATATTTCTAGTTGGCATTGGCGGTTCGGCACTTGGTACCAAATGTGTTTTTGAGGCACTAGCACAAAGTAAAAAAATTGATCGAGATAGAATTGTCGTCTCGGATAATCTTGACCCACTGTTCTTCGAAAAGAATTTAAATCGAGTGTCGATGAGTGAAACGGCTTTTTTTATTATATCGAAATCAGGAGGAACCCTTGAGACTCTTGCACAGTTTGCAATAATCCAAAGTAAATTAAAAGAAGCAAATTTAGATTGGAAAAAGCACATTGTTATTATTACAGACCCCAACAACGGGCCATTAAGAAAATTAGTATCTGAGCACAGCTTAGAGTCCTTGCCTATACCTTCGGACGTAGGCGGGCGCTTCAGTGTTTTTAGTCCTTCTAGTTTAGCTCCCCTTAATTTTGCGGGAATCGACATTCATGCCTTTGTAAACGGAGCTGAAAATTATTTTAATAATGAGAACTCTCTAGAACAAACATTAAAACTAGCAGCCCGAATAAGTGACCTTGAAAAATCAGGAATTATTTGTCATGTATTTATGCCCTACGCAAGTATTTTGAAAGGCTGTGCAGAATGGTTTGTTCAACTGTGGGGTGAAAGCCTAGGTAAAAAGTCTCTAGCTGATGAGCGAGTGTTAAGAGGCCCAATTCCCGTTGCTGCGGTAGGTGACACAGATCAACACTCCTTGCTACAACTACTTATGGAAGGAAAAGCCCACAGCCTCTGCGCTTTTCTGAATGTAGAAAAATGGAATCATGATTACACACTCAATTTCGATCCAGAGCTCTCTAAAAGCTTAGAAAAAATTTCATACGCAAAAAATAAAAGCTTTTCTCAGCTACTAAGTGCTCAGTTAAGTGCCACAAGAGAAGCCTTAAAACAATCTGGCAGACCAAGCTACTCAATAAGCTTAGAGAAGCTAGACGAAGAAAATATTGCTTCTTTACTAGCCTTTTATATGGATCTTACAACGGCCAGTAGCTTGTTTTACCCAAAACTCAATCCCTATGACCAACCAGGAGTTGAACTCGGGAAAAAAATCTTAGAAAAAACTCTTTAAGCTATTTTCTAATAACGAAAGAGCCTTAAAAAATACAAACCATACCAAATTTTCCTGCCGGAAGCTTGGTCTGTGTAAAAACCTTCGCTTTCGCGAGGGATTCCATCTTCATCCCAAAAGATTTGATCAAACTCGTCATCTACATAAGCCGGGATTTGTACTTTTTTCTTAAGATCTTTAGCTGCTTTAGACTTTGTACGCTCCCAAAATCGATTCATTTTTTTATTTAGGTCTTCATAGTCCATTATCTGTAAAAGATGACTTTTCAACAAGTACGTATCGCTTTCTTCAAAGAGCTGAATCAAGGCGTACTCAGCCTGATTCGTATGTCCATCGCCAACCTGCAAAGCACCTGAGTTGTATTTTTCTACAAAACGACGAATAGCTACTTTTCTATTTTGAGAAAAGATGAAGCGCATTTTCTGAAGCCGGCTCTCTTTTTGACTGCGATCTAGGGAGATGTCTTGATTAACAATTCTACGTTGACGAAGATAATCACTGCGGTCCAAAATCTTTTCAAGGTCTACAATCGAACCCGGAAACTCAGTATCTAAGTCAATTAAGGATCGCCCCAACAATCGAAACAAAAGGTCTGCCTTATCTTTTAAACGGCTGGCTATTGAAAGTTTTTCGTAGGCAAGGTCAAAGTTCTCTAAAAATTCTTCATTAGCCGCATAAGAAGAGCGTCTAAAAATTTTATCGGGGTTTTGGTCGGCAAGCCTTCGAACCAAGTCGGCCATTAGACGGTTGGCGTCTATATCCACTTCATTATAAGCGCGGCATTTTTCAAGTAAATCTGCATCACCTGTTTGGTAAGCTTCCAAGGCCCAAGCCATTGACTCTAAGCCATTAAGGCCAGGCGGATATTCAATATGTTCATTGGCACTAGAAGCATAGGGAACAGTGTGTTTAAGACCATTCGACAAAGTCGGAAAAACCAATGCCTGTCTCGAGTACCACAAGAGGTCAACGATTCTTGAGATAACTGCAAATATTTGCTCGGGCTTTATATCTTTAAACTTATGGAAGAAGGCCTTTCGCCGAATAAAAAAACCACGAATCTCTCCATGAGTTGTTAGTTCAGCATAATAGGGCGAAGCTCTTTGCTGCGGAGAAAAATTATCGGGGTCGTCTTCAACAATATCTAAGACTTGTTTTATTTTGGTTAACTCATGATGAGAGTAAACTGTAATTTTATAATTTTTGCCTTTTAATCTTTTATGGTTATTCAAAAAACGAAATAGATTTGCAAAAAGCCGATCTTCGCTTGCCTGACTTAAACCTTCTTTTAAGGGAACCGTCACAAATTCTTTAAGTAATTTTTGATCGACACCTTTCGGTACATTTTTTTGAATTTCAACACCAGCTAGATACACGCCCGATCTTAGAGCTCGATCGTAGATATCTTCGAAGTCTATATGCACGATTTCTTTAGCCCCTAAAAATGGATCTGGGTATTTTTTTCTTACGATCACTCGATCACTTTGGATGGCCTTTGAGCGCGCAACAAAATACAGCAATCTATCTCTTTTTATTCCCGCCTTTGCGGCAACAGCATAAAACTCGCTGCTTCCAGGCGTTAACTTGCTTAATCTTTTACGAGTCACGTAACCAAGCTTTTTTAAAGCACGAGCCTGCTCTAAGGTCGGCGGATAAGGAATCGTTGTAATGTCATCGTGTTTATCTAATTGTGCTTTGAGGTAACTAGCATAGGGACTTACGATATTAACTCGAACCTCTGGGCGGTCAGCTTGTATTTCGCGATCACTAAACTCCGAAGCGACACGCGCTTCTCTTTCGAAGCGTTGAACGGCATATTCAATTTTCTGAATATAATTTTCTAGGTTTTCACCAACGAGTTTAAAATGGGCATTTTCTCGAGCACCCTTTTTTCTGAGTAAACGTTTTTCAACCATAGGCTTGATATAAACATCTGCATGGTCGGGCAAAACCCCTTGCCATTCTTGCAAGGCCCAAGCAGCGAAAGCCGCTCGAAATAAATCGCTGTCTCTAATATCTTGGTGACCTTTGACAATAACTGGTGCATAGACAGCTTTGCGAGTTTTTGAATCGCGAATTTTAATTCGTTTCAACAAAGGAACAACAGACAAGTAACCACCGCGAGCAATCAAAACAGCATTTTTAATATAGGGAGGTGGCTTAGAAGATTGCATAAGCTCAACTGTTTTAGCTGCTGCCTCAAGAGGTCTTCTTAAATCTATAGAAGGAGTTTCAGCCTTAGAAATTTTTAGGTCTTTTATCAATAAGTCGGCAGCAGTTAAAGCGGTTCGATACATAAGTTGCAGACCAGCTGTGGCAGACTCACTCATACCAGGTCGATCCAATCTCCATACACGAGCAATAAAGGGGCTTTCGCCGCTATCGAGCAAAGTGCTTACTTTAACAAGAGAGCTAGATGTAATTCCGAGCTTGGGACGAACTCCCGGACCTCCTGCCAGTGTTTTTTCGCAATCTTTTTCTGGAATAAATTCAGGTTTACTGGCCAAAACTACGACAGAATGAAAAAATACCAGCAAAAGTATTATCTTATAAAACTGTTTCATTTTTGAATTTCCCCCGTCGCAGAAAGAGATCTACCAACCCTATCTAAAAATCCTTCACACTTACTACGTATGTTAGCTAATAACTTTGAGGGCTGAGGCTTTTTATCGGGAGCGGCAACCCTAAATAAATTCTCTTCCAAATTTTGAACTTCCGCATAAGCCCTAGTAAAAGGCAGCGTAGAATCATGCATACTGTGTTTTAAAAAGTCATGTAAAAAAGAATCTTCCGGCAGAAAGCTTGGATCACTATATCGGTATATTAAGTCCCACTCTGTCCAGCCTAATTTTCTTTTGTTAAAATCAAAATTACGATACCACTCCAATATAGCTAAAAAGTTATGTCCTCTAGGGTTTGCCGCTCCAGCATCGATCAAAGTATCTACAATAGAGTTCAAAGATCTGGGAAGTTTATTTTTCCGGGAAAGTAAAGCAGCTACTCTCTTTACAAATTTATTTGTAAAGGTTGCGCTTCCAGCGAAGAGATTACTAAAATGAGTGCTCAAATAAGCCTCTCCAAAATTTTGCATTCGATCGTCGTCTCTTAAAGCAGCAAAGTACTTTAGAGCCACTTCCTCAACCCAAGCTTCGGTGCTATCGAGCACAAACATCATATCTGCATTGAGCTTGCCAGCATTGTTAGATTTATTTGCAGATCCCCAAGCCACAACATGGTGCAGCTCACCGCTGCCCAGATCGCGGTACTTGTAATAACTCATCTTACTATGGAGCTTGTCTCCCTCTGGACCACGCATGTGATCATGACCGCCGTAAACAAAAGCATTCTCTTGCCAATTCAATTCAGCTCTAGGCTTAGGTCTATGAACAATCGACTTACCGCTGAGCACGCCTTCGTTATTATTTATCTGGGAGCGAAATAGTAAGTCTGGTAATACCGACCAATCCTGCGTGGCCATACTGCCATCAACATAGACCGAAAAATCTTCAAAGCTCTTAGCTTCCATGTGAGAACGAAGTAATAAAGCCAAATCTCTATGGGTATACACAAAATGTGAATCTCTAAATTCTAGCAACTGAATTTCGGGCTTGGTTAAAATCTGCGAAACAGCCCAAATTATATCGAGTGGCTTTTGCCAACTTTTTAAATTACCTTCCGAAAAAAATGTTTGTAGGCGGCTAGGTCCAAGATTGGAATTTGGATTGTCAAAGATTATACGTGGCCACTGTTTCTCTGGTAAAGCCGCCTCGTCGAAGTGCTTTTTTTTGCGATTCAAGCCGAGCCAGTTTTCCATTGGCCCTTCTAGATGTTTAATAAGTTCAGGATCACGAATAAGAGCGCCAAATTGAATATGGCCCTGAGTTCCAGAAGTAAGATCATAGTCATCTCCTGCAAAGTAGTTAGCAATATTTTCCTTAGACCTAGTAATTCGACCACTCAAACCCGTATGCGTAAAATTGGCTGAGCCAAAAAAAGATTGCTGTCTTTTCCATTTTTTGCGGATTAAAAAATCAAGGCTTAATTCTTTTACGTGCGTTAATTTTGTGTAGTTATCTTCTGGTCGAGAAGGCACAACTTCATAGGGATTCGTAATTAACTCAACTCTTGCAGCTGTATATTTTTTCCTAAGTTTTTTTAAACGCGCCCATACACGAAAAGATTCTTCTAATCTGTCGTTAAAACGATCGACATCAGCCTTGGTCACTTTGCCATCTTCATTTAAATCGTATTGATTTAAATAATAAGCTTTTTGAGAGGCGCTCCAACGTCTGCGTTGAGTGTAGGCTGGAATTTTAAGAGGCGTCGAAGTTTTAGAATCAACTAAGCACTGTAAAGATATTGGAATTTTGTTAGCGTCTCCCCACTCAAAGAGATCTTCAATGGCTCTTAAAACATTTGCGTTGTTAAACTGATAGGCCTTAAGCCTGATACGGATGCCTTTTGCAGAAGAATAGCCTGGCAATTTTACAATCTTTTTAGGATTTAAAAAATCTAAGACAAACTGCTCATACTGAACAGCACCTTCACCACGATTGTAAACAAATGAAATCGCATCCTTAAGCCTCGTTTTAGATTTTACGCTGGAGCTTTGTTGGCGCGTAATAGCATTAGGGCTATATAAAGTATGGGAATTAGATTCCTCAGCAATAGACTGATTGGATAAAAGAAAAAAGAAAGCAAAAAGAAGAAACGCCTTAGCAACCAAGGACTCAGAAATAACTTTTAATAACTTTGCTTTCCCCAGTAACATTCCTAATGTCTTAACACTGTGATAACTCAAGCCGGCTTAATTGGACTTAATTGAACTTACCTGAACTTAAGAAAGTTAAAATATTGAATTATAAGATATAATCCAGTTATCCACCGAGTTTTGCACATGCAAAAGTCTTCAAAAACACAGCCATGTTTGACAAAATAATACCTAAGCTATTTACTGTGTCACGTGATTAAAAAGCAAGCTCTAGCACAAGAAATCCAAGCAGCTTCTCTTTTAAGCGGTGAATTCAAATTAAGGTCTGGCCAAGTTTCTCAAAAGTATTTCGATAAATACCGCTTCGAAAGTCAGCCGCTACTTCTCGAAAAAATTACTAAGCACTTGCACGAACTCATACCAAGTTCTACCGATTTTTTGGCGGGTCTCGAATTAGGCGGAGTCCCTATTGCAACAGCCCTATCTCTAAAAAGTAATATTCCCTCTTTGTTTGTTCGCAAAAAAGCCAAAGACTACGGAACATGTAAACTCGCTGAAGGCGCCAGTGATTTAAAAAACAAAAATCTTTGCCTCGTTGAAGATGTTATAACGACGGGCGGACAAGTTGCCGAAAGCTGTCAAGCTCTTCGGGATCTCGGCGCCAATGTAGAACACGTGCTTTGTGTTATATATCGAGGTGATTTTGATCACCCCGACGAAGAAACAAAGTTAAAAGCACTTGGATTAAAAGTAAAAGCTCTTTTTACTTTAGAAGATTTTAATTTTTAGAAAACCAAGTTTCCAAGCCTTGAGTTGTTGCCGTCATTCCTTGATTGCCTTTTTGCCAATCGGCAGGACAAACCTCACCATTTTGCTCGTGAAATTGAATGGCATCAACTAAGCGCAAGACTTCATCTACATTCCTACCTAAGGGTAAGTTGTTTACAGCAGAGTACTGCACAACACCTTCTTTATCGATAATATAGGTTCCACGAAAAGCCACGCCAGCGTCTTCGAACAAAGTACCGTAGCTACGAGCAATGGTTTTGTTCATGTCCGATAAAATCGGATAAGCCACACCAGCGATACCACCTTTGTCTTTAGTGGTGTTCAACCAAGCATGATGACTAAATTTACTGTCCACTGAACAAGCCAAAAGTTCGCAACCGCGAGATTGGAATTCTTCTAATTTATTAGAAAAGGCGTGGAGCTCTGTTGGGCAAACAAAAGTAAAATCTAGAGGATAGAAAAAAAGACACAAATATTTGCCTTTGTAATCATCCAAAGAAATCTCTTTAAAATCGCCTTTAATGGCTGCTTCTGCTTTAAAAAATGGGGCTTTTTTACCTACTAATGTATCCATAATAAAAGGAATATGTCTTAAACCAGCACTCGTTGTCAAGACTCGTACAGCATCTCATAAATTTTGCAGGGATCGTGCGCTAAGATTTTTGCATTAGTTTTAAAAATTCAAATAGCGACGACGGGCTTGGCATAGCTCACCCTAGGAGCTATTTGGATATCTGAGGTGAAAAGATCAAGCAGGATCACTGCGAAATTTATTAGATGCCGCACTAGGCACAAAGACTTCGGGCAAATGACGCTGCCACCTTTGATTAACAAGTGGGCGCAGAAAACGATGGTAAAACTCTGCCCTAGGGGAAGATTGCCGTTTGTAAAAAAAATCTACGTAAGAAAGACGGCTTATAAATTTTTGTTTTAAAGCTTGATTCCAATCTTGAATAATTGCAGATTGCTTTTGTTGTCTTTTAGAGGAAAAACTTCCCAAAAGCCTGTCTAAATCACAAAGATCTGCAAAGCCTTCGTTAAAGTGCATTGAATACAAACCTGGGTACACTCCTATAGAGCGCCCAAGTAAAAACTGTCCTGCAGGACGACAGGGATTGACTCCCACATGTATTTTTTGATTCAACTCTTTTTGCTTTGGGTGGGTCAAAAACAAAGCCTGCAACGCAAGAGGTATTCCTTTTTTACCGGAAGCAAAAGCAGCAAAGGCATTCTCAACAGATATTTTACTTGAGCCAAAAAGAGACAAAACCAAGCCTCTTTGCTTATTCATTTCTATAAAATAACTAACCCCTTCAAAATGCCCCATTTTACGGGTAAAGTTTTTATGCCGACTTTCATTTGGAAAAAGCAAAACTTGTTTTTCAAAGACCAGCGCTCTTTCTTGGCTTTGAGAGTTTTTGTCAAAATAAACACCTTCCCACAATGCCAGTTTGTCTTCTGACAAATCAAGAATCCATTGCTCTGATGGATTCACTTCAAAAGCCGGAAGTTCAGTGCTCGATTCAATATCAATAGATCCAGAAGCAGAAACCGCAGCATACAAAGCAGCTTCTAACTCTTCTTCATCTAAAAAAGTATAACGGCTTTCATGAAAACGGCGTTCATCCTTTAACAAAAAGCGATAGTCTATTCCCTGTTTTCCCAGTTCATTACGCAAAAGTTGCATATAGGACTCCTCTAGCGGAAAAGAACGTAAGGATTTATTTTTGTTTTGGAAGTAAAAGATTTTAAGCTTGTATTGCTGCTTGTTCTGCAACCTTAACCCTAAAAATAAGGACAAAAGACTATCTGAGAGTATATTTATTTGCACTAACTCTTAGTCTAAAGGTCTAGAGCATGGAATTCTAATAAAAAAAGTATTCTGTCAAAAATCAAGCGTCTTAAGCAAGGACAAGGCAATTTGGTTTTGCAGTCCTTTGCTCTCAAAATGCTTTAATTGATATTCAAGCTTCATTTGAAAACCATGGTTAAAAATATACTTGAGGGATGTGGCCATTGCCCAATACTTATCATTGTTAAGCAGCTCCTCAGACAAATATTCTCCACGCAAGGCTAGATCCCATTTGGACGACAAGCTATGAGAAAGAGTCCCCATCAAACCCATTTTCCAATCCTTAGCTGAATCACGCGACATAATAAAATCAAAAGCATAGTTTAAATTATTAAAGCGACCTCCAAAATAAATATCAAAAAGCATCTCCCAGCTTTGTGAGACTTGCCGATTAAAGACTCCTCCCAATGCAAAAAAATAATCTTCACTGTCTCCAATAAAGCGAAAACCATAATCAAAGTTAGCAGTGCTGTCTTGGACTCGCTGTTGGCCCTCGGGATTTGAAAAGAAAAACTCAGCTGATATAAGCTCGCTCAGCTCGTAGCCCAACATAATCCCTAAATGCTTTCGGGATAAATAGTCTTTTTTCAAGTTAGAGAAACTCGCAAAATCTGATTTAGCCAAATTCAAACTTTCATAGCCAAGCAAAGAATCAAAAAGTCCTCCCTTCACATACAAACGAGCGCCAATGGAAGTAAAAAAGTAAGCCTGTAAAGCTTTTTGATCAAAAGTAGGAAAATCCGAAAAAGTTCCCGTGGGATTTGAGGCAATGGCTAAATCAAAACTTATAAAAGAAGAATCACCTAAATAAACTCTGGGCATAAAGGCCGCTTCGGACAAAAGCAAAGTGCTCTGCCCATCGTCACTCCAGCGATAATGGGTGTCCACATACACACTTGTGCGATAACGGATTTCTTGAGTTGCCGCCAAAGGCCCTAAAAAAACGAAAAGCCATAAAAAATTTTTCATTGGAATTTATGATTTATCTACTCCGCAAAAACTGTCTATCTCCTTTTGTAGACCAGGTGCGTTATTCTCAGAACTTAACGCATATGGTCCGCAAAAGACAGAGATCACCATTTGTGCTCCAGGTACCGTAATATAAAGACCAATGTTTTACGACAACAGAAAAGTCATTCTTATTTTCGCTCTATTGCTTCTTTTTGTAGGCATAGGGGTCCTAATTTCAGAGTTAAGAATCTCCTAGACATCATTTTACTTAGAGCTTATAAAACTAATCAGTTATGGCAAAGAAAACCGATCGCATTATTGTTACTCTTGAATGCACAGAAGCTAGAAAACTAGGCAAATCCCCAAGTCGCTACACTACGACTAAAAACAAACGCAACACAACTCAAAAACTGGAACTAAAAAAGTACAATCCGGCTTTAAAAAAACACACGCTTCATAAAGAATGTAAGGCATAAGACTAAAGTCTTATTAGCTACGTGCAAAGTAAAAATTATTTTAACGGGCCTTTTTCTTTTAAACAAAGGCTCGAGGCCATCGAGAGAATCAAAAATCCAGACATGCTTTTTGATGTTGCCGTTATTGGTGGCGGCATTACGGGAGCTGCCGTTGCGAGAGACGCTTCTTTAAGAGGCCTAAATGTACTGCTCGTCGAAAAAAATGATTTTGCCTATGGTACAAGCTCTCGATCTTCTAGACTCATTCACGGAGGTGTTCGCTACCTTGAACAATTTGAATTTAAACTTGTTCACGAAAGCACCCGCGAAAGAGCGAAGCTTTGGCAAAACTCACCAGAGCTCGTTAAACCTATGCCTTTTCTTTTTCCTTCGTACAAGGGTGGCGACTTCCCTCTTTGGAAGTTAGACGTAGGGCTTTGGCTCTACGACATTCTTGCGCTTTTTCGCTCGCCAGGCAGGCACAAAAAACTAAGTAGCAGAGAGACTCAAGCCAAAGAAAAAAATCTAAGAGCCAAAAATCTCAGTGGTTCAATTTTTTATTGGGATGCCTTCTCAAACGATGCCAAACTTACACTTGCCAATATTGTGGATGCTTACGAACAAAACGCTACCACAGTTTCTCGTTGCAAATTAGAAAACGTCGAAATCAAAGCCGGCCAACACAAGCTAGAATTAGTAGATGAACTAAGCCAAGAAAAATTATCTGCAAAAGCAAAAAGTATAGTGGTTGCTACCGGGCCTTGGACTGACCATGTACTAAACGGCGTCTTTAAAAGAAATAAATCCCAGCTAATGGCTCCCTCCAGGGGCTCACACATTGTGATCCCTATGGATAAAATCCAAATAGAGCACGCCATTGTTCTTTCGCACCCAGAAGACAAAAGAGTTATGTTTGCTATTCCTTGGGGAGATTTCTGCATTGTCGGTACAACCGATATTTTTGATTCTAAAGACGCTGGAGAAACCATCATTAGCGCCGAAGAATGCGACTACATTCTAGAAGCTCTTAATTATTTTTTTCCGGATTGCAAAATAAACAAAGAAGATGTCATAAGCACTTGGTCAGGCATTCGACCACTTGTAAAATCTGACCCCACAGCAAATGCCTCTGAGCTTTCTAGAGACCACTATCTTGAATGGAAAGAAGAAGGAGTTCTTACCATCACAGGCGGAAAATTAACCACTCACAGAGAAATGGCTAAAGACGCTGTCGACACACTCTTTTTTAAAACCAGAAAATGGTCAGAGCCTCTTAACTTTGTAGAAGCTGAATGTTTAACTTTAAACAGACCACTAACTAAATTCAAAGAAACGGGCAAAGAAGCGAAGCAAGCGATAGGCAAGAGCGAAGGTGCTCGCATGAGCCTAAAAGAATTAGCGCATATAATCGAAACAGAAATGGTTCTAACAATAGAAGATTTACTCGTTAGACGCACTGATATTTTTTACAAAGAAAAAAACAACGGCCTCGACCTGCTGCCTAAAATCAAAGAATGTTTTTGCAAAAGCCTGGAACTCTCAGAAGAAGACTGGGTCCAACAAAAACATGATTACCAAGATTACGTAACAAAGCAATTAGCCTTTAAAGCCCCTAAAGACGACTAATAAAAGTATAGGATCATAGCTTTAAGACGAAACATCAACAGATTTTTTACAAAAATTTTTAAGAAAAATACTCAATAAATTCGGTGCTATATCTTTTAAGTTTTTTTAGCTTTCTTTTCGCCAGATCTGCCTTATCTTATAAGGGAGGGAGACGAGATGAATATTAAAAGAACATATAACAAGAAGGTATTTTTAGCTCTCTGCTTAGGCTTGCTTAATTTTTCCTGCTCAAAGAACAACAACAGTCCACAAGCTTTAGTTAAAACCGATGGCTCGAGCACAGTTTTTCCTATTACTGAAGCCATTGCCGAAGAGTATATGAAAAAAAATAGTGGCGCTAAAATAACTATCGGTATTTCTGGAACTGGAGGGGGCTTTAAAAAGTTTTGCGCAGGAAAAACCTATGTCAACAACGCCTCTCGTCCCATAAAAAGCAAAGAAATAAAATTATGCGCTAGTAACAATATTGAGTACCTAAAAATCCCCGTTGCTTACGATGGCATTACCGTGGTCATTAACCCTAAAAATACTTGGGCCACAAAAATAAGTACCAAACAACTTAAGCTACTTTGGAAAAGCGATTCAAAAATTTCCAAATGGAATGATTTAGATCCAAGCTGGCCCGATAGAAAGATTAAACTCTACGGTCCAGGCCCCGACAGCGGAACCTTTGATTACTTCACAAAAGCCATAAACGGCAAAAGCGGACTAAGTCGCTCTCACTATAGCCATAGTGAAGATGATAATATGCTTGTTCATGGCGTTAGCAATGATGTCGATGCGCTCGGCTACTTTGGTTATGCCTATTACGTAAACAATAAAGAAAAAGTCAAAGCCGCAGCCATCAGCCATGAAGGCTCTCCTTATATTGACGCAACTGAAATCAATATTCTAAAAAATAACTACAAACCTCTTTCTAGGCCTATTTATATTTATGTAAACAAAACAGAACTCTCACAAAATTTAGAACTCAAAAATTTTATTAGCTTTTATTTAAACAACGTCTCTTCTCTTGTGAAGCAAGTAGGCTACGTAACCTTAAATAAAAAAACTTATGAGGAGCAGTTAACAAATTTAGAGCTTATTAAGCCTACACAAGTTAGATAGTATCCACTCTATGTTAACTAAGCGCAGCCTCGACCAATGCATTAAAATTTCGCTTAGAATTTTTCTAATTCCCAGTATTATCTGCACGCTCTTCACAGTTGTTTTTCTAGTAAAAGAGTCTCTGCCTTTTTTTAAGGACGTGAGCATCAGCGATTTTTTACTCGGCTATAACTGGCAACCTTTAATTGAACCTCGCTCTTTTGGCGTGCTGCCTCTTGTTTCGGGAACAATGCACATTGTTCTTATCTCCATTATCTTTGCGTTGCCCGTGGGAATACTTAGCTCGATTTACTTAAGCGAAATTGCTTCAAAAAAAATTCGTAAGTATTTAAAACCGAGCCTGGAACTCTTAGCAGGTGTTCCTTCAGTGGTCTTTGGCTACTTTGCTTTGATCACCCTCACGCCGATTATTCGCATTTTTTTTCCTCAAATCGAAGCTTTTAATTCTTTAAGCGCAGCACTAGTTGTTGGAGTTATGATCCTTCCTATGATCACCTCCCTTTGTGACGATTCCTTGCAAAGCCTACCAAAGTCTATAAAAGAAGCCGCTTATGCTCTGGGCTGCACACAATTTGAATGTATATTTTTTGTGCAACTGCCTGCAGTTTTTAAACAGATGAGCGCAAGTGTCTTGCTTGCTATATCGAGAGCCATTGGAGAAACAATGGCGGTCACACTGGCGGCCGGCGCCACTCCCAGCCTTCATTTCGATCCTTTAAAAAGCATTCAAACAATGACAGCTTTTATTGTGCAAGTTTGTCTTGGCGACGCTCAAAACGGAACCGTTGAATACCACAGCTGTTTTGCTGTAGCGCTGCTTTTATTCTTAATCACTTTTTTCTTTAACGGCCTTGGAAAACTTATTCTTAAAAGAGCGAAAAATCATGACTACTAGAGAAATTTATAACCTGCTTTTTATATTCCTTACTAAAGCCTGTAGTTACTTTTGTCTTTTTATCTTAATTTTTTTAATAAGCTCAACATTAATCAAGGCCTGGCCCGAACTTTCATTTGAATTTTTGAATAGTTACCCTTCTCGCTTTGCAAACAAAGCCGGTATAAAAGCTGCCTTGGTCGGCAGCTTTTATCTAATTTGCCTAACTTCAATTATTGCTTTGCCGGTTGGGATTTTAAGCGCTCTTTGTTTAGAGGAATATATTCCCAAAAAAAGTTTTACTAAAAAAATTCTAGAATTAAATATTTCTAATTTAGCCTCCATGCCTTCAATCGTGTATGGATTAATAGGCTTAGCTTTATTTGCTCGTTTTTTAAACTTTGGAACCAGTCTAATAAGTGGAGCCTTAACCCTTAGCTTACTTATATTACCAATCATTATTGTTAGCACTCAAGCGGCATTAAAAACTGTGCCTAAAGCCATAAGTTTAGCTGGCTATGCAATGGGGGCTCATAAATATCAAATTGTATTCGGTCTAAAATTACCTTATGCACTCACAGGAATATTGACAGGGGTTATACTCTCAATTTCAAGAGCGATTGGAGAAAGCGCGCCCTTAATTATAGTGGGAGCCGTTGGTTACGTAAGTTTTCTACCAGATAATTTATTTGACTCCTATACGGTATTGCCTGTGCAAATTTTTAACTGGGCTGGCCGCCCAAGTGCTGATTTTCACAATAGAGCTGCTGCTGCGATTATTATTTTGTTATTAGTTTTACTAAGTTTCAATATTTTTGCTATTTATTTAAGACAAAAATCAATAAGGAATACCAAATCATGAGCACAGAAGAAGAAATCTTACTTGAATGCAAAAATGTAAATATTTTTTACGGCAAAAAACAGGTCCTGCATGATATAAATTTAAAATTTCCAAAAAATAAGGTCACTGCCATTATTGGGCCTTCCGGCTGTGGAAAAAGCACTCTCCTTAGATGCTTTAACAGAATGAATGACTTTACCGAAGGCTTTAAGTTAAACGGGATGATTAAATTCAAAAACTTAGACATCTACGACAAAGCAACCGATGTGCCCAGACTACGCAAGAACGTTGGTATGCTTTTTCAAAAACCAAATCCCTTTCCTAAATCAATCTATAAAAATATAACCTGGGGACCAAAAATCAACGGCTTTAAAATGGATTATGATCAACTAGTTGAAAAATGCCTAAAAAAAGCTGCTCTTTGGGACGAAGTTCAAGACCGCCAACACGAGTCTGCCTTGGAGCTCTCAGGAGGACAGCAACAAAGATTGTGCATCGCTCGCACCATTGCCTTAAATCCTGAATTTATTTTAATGGATGAGCCCTGTTCAGCCTTAGACCCAAAATCTACCAACAAAATTGAAGCCCTAATAAAAGAACTCTCACAAAAATACACAATTATTATTGTCACTCACAACATGCAACAAGCGGCTCGAATTTCTGATTACTGTTTGTTTCTATTAAGCGGCAAAGCCGTTGAATTTAGAAAGACTGAAGAATTATTCAATGCTCCAAAAAGTCCCAAGACCAAAAACTATATTGAAGGCTTATTCGGTTAAACTTAACAATCTCTTAATATAACTTCTTCTTTTATAGTGAGATAATTCTATTGGGGGAATTATTTTATTTTTTTTATTAAGAGTTTATTTTTGGGAGTATTATTTCTAACTACTTCTAGCTGTCTTGAAAATTCATTTCTAGGAAACGGAAGCAATCCTAGTGCAGGTATTGGCACTGAAGCAGGAAATAGCTCTGATTTAGGTCCTGAAATAAATAACTCCACCGAGGACGATCAAAATAATATTAGTGATTTTACACCGGCACCAAATAATACTCTTTTTCCTCCTGCCCCTAACAACGCAGTTTTTCCGCCAGCACCCAACAATTCTTTAACACCGCCGCCAGTTGTAACACCGCCACCAGTGGTAGCACCGCCGCCAGTTGTAACTCCGCCACCAGTGGTAGCACCGCCGCCAGTTGTAACTCCGCCGCCAGTTGTAGCACCGCCACCAATGGTAGCTCCGCCACCAGCCAATTGTGGAAGCATTCAAAATCTTGCCTCAGAAAGACAAAGCCGCACACGCTACAAAGACACAAGCGTTGTCTTTGGACAAAGATGCTTAAGTCAAACACAGCTTAGAACAAGAGTTTGTAGAAATGGGAATTTTGAGCAATGGAGCCCCTGGTCTGGAACTTATACAAAAACACAATGCAGCGTCAGCCCCGCTAAAGCCTGTGGCTCAATTGCACATGGAAACAATCAAAAACAAACAAGACAGAGATTCTTTAAAGAACGGGAGTATAACGGAAACTGCTCATCACAAAACCAAGAGCGTGAAAGACGCTGCAACAATGGAAACTATCAAAGCTGGTCTGCTTGGAGTGGTAGTTATAGCTACGCAACTTGCCGTGACAGCTACCAAGCAACTTTAGATATAAAACTTTATATCTTAACTGATCCCGCAACTGGCCTCGGAAATGAAAAATGGACAAGAGAATTCGTTGAAAAAAGATTCCGAAGTGCCGAAGCTGACGTTGGACATCAATTAGGAATACGACTCAACCACTACGAACGTTTAAAACACAACTACTGGAGCCGCGGAACCTCCACCGTATTAAATTTAGCGCGAAGCTTGGCAAAGCCTGGCTACTTTACTGTTATCGTTCCTCACCACAACCCTCCACCAGATATTTTATGGCAAGGAAGCTACATATCTCCTCACGGATTGGCCGATTACAATATACGTGATAAACCAGTCGCGACGGTGCGCTCCAGACTACACACTGTTGCCGAAGGTGGCCCCTACGGAACAACCGATGCTGTCAAGGCCGTTGGACAAGATGGCCGCCTCTTTTTACATGAATTTGCCCACAATGTTGGCATGTATCACAGAGGCCAGCCTTCAGTGGTTTCAAGAGATGGAACAATACATGCTGACAATGTATGGAACGCAGCATATCGCTATGTCTTAATAAACTATGTCAAGCAACTAACGAATCGAAAAGTAAATTCACCAAGTTCAAAGTTGTTAATCAACAGCTTTTTTACTCAAGACTCGGGAATAGATCCTGACTCAGATCCCGACTCAGATGCAGATGACCTTGAAGAAGCTGTTGTAAACTAAAATACATATTTAATTAAAGTCCAGCCCAAGGTCATCAAAAGTAAAATTGAAAGAATATTAAGTAGAATTCCCGCTTTCATCATATCCTGCATCTTGATTTCACCTTGTGCGAAGACTATTGCGTTGGGCGGAGTGGATATGGGCATTGTAAAGGCAAAGGAAGCGGCCAAAGTACAAGGCAATACAAACAACCAAAGAGAACTTTCACTGTTCATACCAAGCACTAAAATAACAGGTAAGGCTATATTACAAAGAGCCACATTGCTCATAAGTTCAGTAGCCACTAAAACCACAGAAGCTAAAATCAAAACAAGCACGTAAGTCGAAGACAAATCAAAGGCTCGAATGTAATCAACAATCTGATTTATAAAACCAAATTTAGCCAAGGTAGCCGCCAAGGCCAATCCTCCTCCAAAAAGCAACACTATATTCCAAGGAAGTTCAGCAATATCACTAGCTTCTAAAATTTTATATCGGGCTTTCAAGGAAGGAAGAAACAATAAAAACCCACCCAACATAGCCGTTGTACTATCATGTAACATTGAAAAACCAACAAAATGATTAATAGGTCTTTTAAAAATCCAGGCCAGAGCAGTGACTGCAAAAACCAATAGAGTTAATTTTTGTTTTTTGTTTAACTGGCCACACTTACTTAACTCATTTTTAGTAAAAGCTTTTAAATCTCCCTTAAGGTCTAAAGAGTATCTAAAAAATATCTTATTTAAAGCAAAGTAACAAAAAGCCAAAATCGACAAGGCCAAGGGCACAGCCATTAACATCCAAGTAAAAAAATCCACGCCGAGTCCTTTTTCTTCCAGAAGTCCCAACAAAACAACATTAGGCGGTGTTCCTATAGGAGTCATAATGCCCCCAATGTTTGCCGAATAAGCAATGGCTAAAAATAGCGCAACAGAGAAATTTCGAAAACTCTTTGCATCGGCTTGAGCATGCTCTTTAATAAAGTTTATTACCGAATAAGCAATTGGAATCATCATAACAGTGGTTGCCGTGTTGCTAATCCACATACTCAAAAGAGCTGTTGCCAACATAAAACCAAGAATAACTCGCTGGGGACTCGACCCTAAAACAGATAGAATTGTTAAAGAAAATCTTTTATTAAGCTCTGTTTTTTCGAGAGCTTTAGCAATAATAAACCCCCCTAAAAAAAGAAAAATTATTGGATGGGAGTAGTTTTGTGAAATAACTTTTAAAGAATCTATTTGATAAAGCGGAAAAAAAATCAAAGGTATAAGCGCAACTACTCCCAATGGTGCAATCTCAAAAATCCACCACACAACCATCCACAAGGTAAAAAGCAAGACCGAGCTATTGAGGTCGCAATACAGAGGCGACGTCAATGCAAGCATTGGAAATAACACAAGTACTATATTTTTCACTTAGGCCTCCACCAAAAGAAAGCATTCGAGTTTGTGCATCCCAGAGGGATACAGCCGTCTCCATAAAATTTTATTGTTGAAAAATGAATCAAGCTTTTCAAAGTCATTTGACTTCCACTCTTCAACTGTAAAAGCTAATTTCCAGAGCTTAGTATTCCCATCGCCAAGCACATTCTTTATATTTAACTGTTCACAAAGCACGGAGGCTTTTGCGCATTCAATTTGCGTAAGCAGAATGGCCTTCATTCCAACTAAGAGCTTATTTACTTGCCACACTATTCCCTGATCAGAAGAAGTTGTTTTTGGAAGTAGCTTTGCATAGAGTGAATCTCCATCTTGAGCTTTTGCCAACACATCTACCAGTTCTTCATTCTTTAGCCACACTTTTATTTGCCAGTTAAAAAAATAAACTTGGCTTTGGTTTTTTTTAGTCGAAAGCACTAAGCCAAGAGCGGCTTCTCTTTGAGAGGACACATCATAGCCTAATTCTGATAAGGTGCCATTGCTTGCAGGCAACACGATCTGAGCAAAGCTTAATGGCATAGATTAACTCTTATACAATTTGTTAAAATCCTGTCCATATAAAATAAAGCCGGAGTGTTGCAAAGCGACTCAGCTATCGATGAATTAGCTGTCCAGGCCCCTCAAAGCTAGAAGTTCTAACAAAGAAAAAACTGCCTACAGAGCTTTCAAGCAATAAATCAGCTTCTAATTTGAATATCTGACTTTCAATGCTTACCCGGCAATTCGAATAACGTTTTTTCGCTAAGCGAAAGGGGTATATAACTCTATAGGCTTTGATTTCTGCATTTTTTGTACAAAAGTCTTCATCTAGATACCAGTCGTATAATGCCGGCAAACAAGCCGTGCTGTATTGTTTTGCAAATCTATATTGATAGGACTGCTCCACATAAAAATCCACAAAAGCCCCCTTAGAATCACTAAAACCTACTGCCTGCCATAGCTTAGATTTACAAAGTCTTTTTTCTACCGTCCAATCGGCACGCTCGGCCTGAGCTCCAAATAGAAAATGACGCTGCCAAGCAGAAGCCCCATTGGCTGGCTCTTTATTTATCCAGGTCAGCACAGAATGAGCGGTCATAATAAACTGCGCCTTAGAATAAATACTGTTTTCCATTTCTCGCACAGCTTTATCCCGATTGTCGTTGTCCAGCACCAGCTCCTGAGCCGCTTGGCCGCAGCCAAAAAGTAAAAATATCAATAATATAATCCATAGAGCTTTCGTATTTGTATTTTGCATTCAAAAAAATAGATACAAAAGCTATGCCAGCCCAAAGAGCTTCATGCTAAAAAGAACTTATGAGCGAAAAATCATTAATCATCGTTGGATCTGGACCTGCTGGACTTACTGCGGCTATATACGCTGCTCGTGCAAACTTAAAACCACTGGTCATTGAAGGCTATCAATCTGGAGGCCAATTAATGCTCACTACAGATGTGGAAAACTACCCAGGTTTTAGCAAAGGCATCATGGGACCAGACTTAATGACTGAATTTAGAGCTCAGGCCTTACGTTTTGGAGCCGAATTTATTAGTGAAGACGCAACCAAAGTTGAACTAAATGGCAAAGTAAAAAAAGTTTATGTTGGCGACAAAGAGTTTAGTGCCAAGACAATTATTCTTTCGACTGGGGCCTCCGCTAATTTGCTTGGGCTTGAAAACGAAAAAAGATTAATGGGCCGAGGTGTAAGTACATGTGCTACCTGTGATGGTGCTTTTTTTAAAGACCAAGATATTTGTGTAGTGGGAGGTGGAGATAGCGCTATGGAAGAAGCAAACTTTCTAAGCCGCTTTGCCAAGAAAATTTATTTGATTCACAGACGAGAAGAATTTCGGGCTTCAAAAATCATGCTCGAGCGTGCTCAAAAAAATCCAAAAATTGAGTTTTTAGTAAACACCACCACTGTTGATATTTTAGGCGACAAAGGTGTCGACGCCATTCGTTTAAAAAACAGCAAAACAAACGAAGAACAAGACCTTGCGGTGCAAGGAGTTTTTATAGCTATTGGGCACACCCCAAACACCAAGCTTTTTAGTGAGCAGATAACTGTTGACGACAAAGGCTATGTGCAAACTCAAAAAGAAAAAAATAAATTAAGCCATACAAATATAGATGGTGTTTTTGCTTGTGGGGACGTTCAAGACAGTCGCTACAGACAAGCCATAACGGCTGCCGGCAGTGGCTGTATGGCAGCCCTCGATGCCGAACATTACCTAGAAGCTTAATAAGTTTTTAACTGTTCTTCACTCTCTAGAAAGTATTTTCATGCCGAAAAGAAAGTAATGGGTTCCGTATCGAAATTAAAAAGCGTCAAAAAACTGGTGATTCCAGTAGCAGGTATGGGTACGCGCTTTATGCCTGTAACCAAAAGCGTTCCGAAAGAACTTTTGCCAGTTCTAGGCAAACCAATTATTCAATACATAGTCGAAGAAGCAGTAGCCGCCGGAATCGAAAACATCGTGCTTGTGTGTTCGCCGCAAAAAACCGCTATTAATGATTTTTTTGATCTCAACTCCGTGGCCGAATTTAAATTAAAACAAAAAGGCAAAGACAGACTCACCAAAGAATGGCGTTCTTTGCTCGAAAAAATAAGCATTAGCTGTGTGTTTCAACAAGAGCCCAAGGGCCTCGGACATGCCATCTTACAAGCCCAAAGCTGTATAGGCGCAGATGAAGACTTTGCTGTTTCTCTTGGTGACGACATAATGCTTGCAGCTCCAGGCCAAAGTTGTCCGATTGGGCAATGTATTGAAGCGTATAAAAAAAGTTCCGGCAAAGCTTTGGTTGGACTTATTGAAGTTCCAAAGTCTGAAGTCAACCGCTATGGCATTGCAGAGTTTAAAAGCGGAGAAAAAGACAGGGAACTTGCCCAAGCCAAATCTTTTATTGAAAAACCAAGTATAGAGGATGCTCCTTCAAACTGGGCTATTCCAGGCCGCTATGTTTTTAACGGTGCTATCTTTAAAATTTTAGCCACTTTAGCTCCAAGCAAAGATGGTGAAATTCAGTTAACAGATGCCATACAAAAACTTTGCCAAGAAGGCGAAGTCTACACGCAAAAACTAAAAGCTTCTCGCTACGACACCGGTTACCCACTTGGTTTTTTAAAAGCCAACCTCTCTCTTGCTATGCAAGATCCAGAGATGAGAAAAGAATTAATCGAAATATTTACAGAGACTCCCCTTAAAAAAGCGAGTTAGTAACAGTAGCCCGTATTACGGCCTATCGTCTCGACATAAAGTTTATTCTTTAAAATGCTGCTTCGCTTGAGCTACTTTAGTTTTTGTGGCTTTTTGTACTTTTTTCTTAATCGGTTTTACTTTTTTTTCAGTCTCTTTTTTAACTTTTGCAGCTGAGGCTTTTATCTCTGAGGCTTTCGCCTTAAGATCTCCAACTTTTTCACTGCTTTCTTTTTGAGCATTTCCAAAGATCGTTTGTCCTTTATTTTTTAACTCGTCTATTTTTTGTTCGCCAACTTCAAAAAGATCCTCTTTTTTTTCATTGAGAGTTTTTTTCACATCATCGACCGCATTTTTTAAAAAATCACTGCTAAAATTCACTCCAGTTTTTAAAGCTTGCTTTATTTGATCTTGAGTTTCTTTTTCTTTTAAGCTCCCCAAGGCAGAACTTAACTGACTTTTTAACTCAGCTCGTTTTTCGCTATCTTTTAGGGCATCAATAGATTCTTTTAGTTGTTTGACCAGGTCTTCTCTAAACTCAGTTTCTTTAACCTGCCCCACCAATCGCTTCACTTGTTTTTGAATTTCTTGAATATTCATACTAAAAACACCCCCTTTCTTTATAGTCTACGCAATGGCAGCCCTTTAAGCCAAAGACTAAAAGACCCGCAATTTCAATTTTATGTCACCGCAAACAATATCAAGAAAGCATTTAAATACATGATATTTATAGTAAAAAAAAAGCTAGGGCATGATATTGCTACGTGTTATTATGTGCCAGAATATGAATATCACGTCAATACAACTGCACATCATCAATGAAGACAAACTAAAAGCCTTTGCCACTCTCACCATCGAAGAATGCTTTGTCATACGGGATATTAAAATTATTAGAGGTCACAGCGGCCTTTTTGTAGCTATGCCAGCCAAAAAAGGCAAAGACGGCGTCTACAGAGATATTGCTCACCCCATAAATCAATCAACGAGAAGTGAATTAGAAGAAAAAATCTTAATTGCATATCAGGAACAGTCTAAAGCTCTAAATGAGGGCCCAAAGCCTCCCATTGTTCACGACATAAATTCTGAATCGCTCAATGAAATAAAAGTCGCTCAATAGCAAAGTGTCATCTTGCTTCAAAGACACTTTCTGACTAAAAGACAGCTAAAGGGCTATCTGTTTTATTGGCGCGTCGACAAGTGGTAAGTCAGCAGATTTTGATTCTGCCATCCGTAGGTTCGAATCCTACCGCGCCAACCAATTTAGCAGTGGTTTTTTGGAGTTTAGTTAAGTGCAAGATAACTACAAAATATTTTCAGGCAGCTCGAGTCTAAACCTTGCTGAAAGCATCTGCGAACAGCTAGGCACAAAATTATCTCGTGCTAACCTTGGACGTTTTTCTGATGGTGAAATTCGCTTTGAAATTGAAGAAAATGTTCGCGGACGGGACATTTTCGTTATTCAAAGCACCTGTCATCCCTGCAACCAAAATATAATGGAGCTCCTAGTTATGGGAGACGCCCTGCGAAGAGCCTCAGCCAAAAGCCTTTGTGCCGTTCTTCCCTATTACGGCTACGCTCGCCAAGATCGCAAAGTAGCTCCTCGAACGGCTATTTCTGCCAAGCTTGTGGCCGACTTAATAACAACCGCAGGCTACAACCGCCTTATGACCGTTGATTTACATGCTGGTCAAATTCAGGGTTTTTTAAATTACCCAGTAGACCACCTCTTTGGAAACTATGTTCTTTTTCCTTATTTATCTAAAAAATACGGCAATGATGACCTCTGTGTGGTGAGTCCCGATGCTGGTGGTACCGAAAGAGCCCGAATCCTTGGTAAAAAGCTCAAAGCTCCTCTCGCCATTGTAGACAAACGTCGCACCAAGGCCAACGAAGCCAAAGCCCTGCACTTAATTGGAGACGTTAAAGACAAAACGGCTTTAATCATTGACGACATGATCGACACTGGAGGCACTCTGTGTCAAGCAGCTGAACTTCTTATGAAAAACGGCGCCAAGCGCGTTTTGGCCTGTGCCACCCACGGTGTTTTCTCGGGGCCAGCCTATGAAAGGCTCAGTCAGTCCCTTTTTGAAGAAATAATTATTACCGACAGCATTCCCTTGCGTAATGACTTTAAAAGTTTTAAAAAGTTAAGCGTTCTATCGGTAGCACCAATGATTGCGGAAACGATACGCCGCATTCAAACAAATGACTCGATAAGCGCGCTTTTTGAGTATTAATTAGGAAGAAAATAATGGAAACAACTTTAAATATTGAAACTAGATCTGAAACAAAAAAAAATGCTTGCTATAGATTGCGACAAGCTGGAAAAGTTCCAGGAATAATTTATGGTCCTAATTTAAAAGAGCCTACAACCATTAGCATCGAGCACAAAGAACTTGTAAAAGTTTACAAAACAACTGGGCAAAACCGCTTAATACACACAAAAGGCGCCGACGGCTTAGATGGGCACAAAGTCTTAATTGCGAACGTGCAAGTGCATCCATACCGCAACGAAGTTGTTCACTGCGACCTTCATCAACTCAATCTTAAAAAAGCAATGCGAACCACTGTGCCCCTTCAATTCGAAGGTACAGCCAAAGGTATTAAAGACGGAGGTCTTTTTACTGTCTTGGCTCGTGAAGTAGAAATTAAATCTCTTCCTACAGACATTCCTCCTGTTGTTAAAGTTGATATTAGCGACATCGGACTCAGTGAAAACATTCAGCTCTCTACTTTAGCCGAACAACTTAAAGACGCTCCTTTTGAATTTATTTACGAAAGTGATATAGCTCTTGCCTCAGTTATCAAGCCTGAAGAAGAAGAGGTTAAAGCCGTTGAAGAAGAAGACACTGCGGTGGCAGCTGTAGCTGACCCAGCCAAGGCGGCTGAAGGCGAAAAAAAAGCTGACGACCCTAAGAAAAAATAGATGCAAAAAAGAGCTTTGGTCTTAAGTTTAGGAAATCCAGGCTCACGATATCTTTTTACAAGGCACAATGCGGGACATATCTGCCTCGATTTTATCCGCATGGAGCTAAAATTCGACTGGGATAACGGATCAAGAATTAGTAAAAAATGTTTTTGTGAAAGCGCTGTTCGCTCCTGGGCTGACGCAGAAGTCTTGTTTTTAAAAGCCAATACCTATATGAATGAATCTGGAAAAGTCTTGAGCGCTTTGAGCAAGTACTTCCCCAAATGGAAAGTCAGCAAAGATCTCCCACTTATCGTTTTGCACGACGAGCTGGATGTTCCAGCGGGAAAAGCCAAAGTAAAATTTGGAGGCAGCGACGCCGGTCACAACGGATTAAGAAGCATCCGCCAACACATAGGACATGGAGACTACTTCAGGATTCGTGTTGGAATAGGCAGACCTCCAAAGGGTTCACCTATTGATATATCAGACTACGTGCTTCAAAAATTTGCGAAAGAAGATGAAGCCAAACTTGAAAAGACTCTGCAAAAAAGCCTTCACATGTGCCACGAGCTCATTTTTAATAATCTCGAAAGCGCGCAGGCCGTTGCTGCCAAAAAATGAAGCGTCAGCTTAAAAAGCAAGCTGGCTTCGGGCGACAAGTTCTTTGCAAACTGCTAGAAAACGCTTATGGCCCTAAAATGCGGAATCGTCGGCTTACCCAACGTAGGAAAATCCACTCTTTTTAACGCTCTTTCTGGCTCCAAAGCACAAGCCGAAAACTATCCATTCTGTACAATAGAGCCCAACCAGTCTGTAGTGGAAGTACCCGACCAACGTCTCAACAAAATTACCGAATTTATTAAACCTCAAAAATGTATTCCTACCTTCGTCGAATTTGTAGATATTGCAGGCCTCGTAAAAGGAGCCAGCCAAGGCGAAGGCCTCGGCAATCAATTTTTAGCTCACATACGTGACTGTGATGCCATACTCCAAGTACTACGCTGTTTTGATGATGAAAACATCACTCACGTTAGTGGCAAAATTGACCCAGTGAGCGATATGGAAGTTATCGAAACCGAACTCCTTTTAGCAGACCTCGCAACTGTAGATAAAAGACATAGCCACTTAGTGAAACAAGCCAAATCTGGAAATGCCGAAATGGTGGCCCAAAGAGACTTCACCGCCAAAGTCAAAGCTCACCTTGAAGATGGCAAGGCTGTTCGCACTTTAGAGGCTAGCCTAGAAGAATGGGAACTGGCTGCTGACCTACATCTGATAACGGCTAAATCTATTATGTATGTTGCCAATATGGATGAAGCCCATTTTGCAGGCGAAGCAAGTAGCTCGAAAGAACATCTGGAAAAACTCAAAAAAAATCTACCGCCCGGAAGTGAGCTCATTACTATTTCAGCCCGAATGGAAGCTGAGATTGCGGAATTAGATGAGAACGAACAAGCCGAATTTTTAGAAGACCTGGGCCTGAAAGAAAGAGGACTTAACCGCTTAATTCAACAAGCCTACAAACTCTTAAATTTAGAAACCTATTTTACGGCCGGTGAAAAAGAAGTCAGAGCCTGGACCGTCCCTGCTGGCAGCAGTGGCCCTCAAGCAGCTGGAAAAATCCATAGTGATTTTGAAAAAGGCTTTATCTGTGCAGAGTGCTACCATTGCGAAGACCTATTTAAACACGGATCAGAGGCTAAAATTAAAGAAGAAGGCCTTCTCCGAACAGAAGGAAAAGACTACACTGTAAAAGATGGGGACGTTTTATTTTTTCGCTTTAATGTCTAAGCTTTTACTGCCTCCCTTGCGGCAAATAGCTTTGGCAACTCTCTTCTTACCCCACATTCTCTTTGCAAATCTTGAAGGCGACAAATGGCACTTTCATATAAATGATCAAAAAAAAATCATCTTAAGTCCAGACACCTCTAAGAAGGGTCACATCTTAATTCCACTCAATGAATTTTTAAATAAATTAGACCTGGAATGGAATTACAATCCCAAAAACTTTACTTATCGAATAGAAAATAAAAAGGAAGGCCTTTTTGCAAACTTTGAAGTTTTCTCCAATCAAGTAGAAAGCTCTTTCGGAAAAATTACTCTTGTAAGCAGCGCTCAAATAATCAAACAAAAAACTTATGTAGAACTAGATTTTAGTGAACGAGTTATAAGGCCACTTTTAACAGGCCTTTCTCCCAAAATTAAGTCCTTCAAAAAATACTTAGCTAGCTTCCCTGAGCAAACGCAAGTGTTGCTAGATCCCGGTCATGGTGGCGGAGATTTCGGTGCCTACACAAAGTATGAAGAGAAACTCTACAAAGAAAAAGATTTCAACCTTATGGTCGCCAAAGAACTAGCAAAAGAACTCCAAAAAAGAAAAGTGAGTGTTTCGCTCAGCCGAGAGGGTGATTATTATTTAAGATTGCCTGAGAGAAGTGAGATTATAAAAAAAACCAAAGCAAAGCTTTTTTTATCTATTCATTTCAACAGTTCAGCAAAAGACAGCTTCAGCGGTTTCGAAATCTACGTCTTATCACCAAACACTCGGCACACAAATATCAGGCAGCACGTAATGGCAGAACACCTTCTATTAGACCCGCAAAAAAACCAACATGAGCTCAAAGCCCTTAGCTCTTTAAAAACACGCTGGCAGATTGAAGCTTCTCACAAATGGGCTAAAAGTCTAGAAAGTGAATTTTCCAAGCAGCTCAAATCTTTTGGTCGCAGCATCAAACAAGGGCCTTTTTATCTTTTATTTTCAAGTCCTTCGCCGGCTTTGCTTCTTGAATTTGGCTTTATAACCAGTCAAAAAGATAGGGCGTTCTTTCTTGACTCGCAGAAACGCTTAAAACTAATTTCTTCATTGGCAGAAAAAATAACTTCCGAACTAAAAAAATGAATAAATTTCTAAATAAAAAGTCTAAAATCGTTGTTATTAAAATAGGCTCCAACGCAGTTTACTCTAGCAAGAAAGACGGAATCAACACTTCTCTTTTAAAAGCTCTTTCTGCATTATGTAAAAACCTACAAGATCAAAAGCTTTTTCCTATAATTGTCAGCTCTGGAGCCATCGCCCTTGGCAAAAAGGTAATATACCCTTCAAAAAAACATTTAACTCTGGCACAAAAACAAGCTGCGGCCTCTGTGGGACAAACGCAACTTATAAATGCCTACGAAAATGAATTTAAAAAGAAAAAAATAAACTGTTCGCAAGTCCTACTTACTGCAATAACCTTTAAACACAAAAACAGAAAAGAAAATTTCTTAAACTGCTTAAATGCTTTGTTTCGGGCAAAAGTAGTTCCAATAATAAATGAAAATGATTCGGTGTCGATAGAGGAGATCGCAAATAAGAAAGGCAGCGCAAACTTTAGCGACAATGACAGACTGGCTTCTTTAATCTCCCAATTCACGAAAGCCAGACTGCTACTTATGTTAAGTAACATAAATGGCTTTCATACTGAAAATCCTGAAAACAGTCATAAGATATTAACCGAAATTAAAAGCGCTAGGGATTTTAATAAAATCTTTAAGGGAAGCAAGTCCAATATGGGAAGAGGCGGAATCGTAAGCAAAATAGATTCATTAAAAAGCTGTGCTAAGATGAACACCCCTAGCTTGCTTTGTCATTGGCAGTCTCTTGTAAAATGCCAAGGAAACTTAGACGAATTACTTGTTCTAAAAAACACCAGCAAAGTCTATAAAAGTGGAGCTCGCAAATGAACCTGGAAGACCAACTAAAAACATTAAAAACACAGGCTAAAAAACTGGCAATTTCTAAAATCTCGCAGCGCAGACAATTTTTGAAAAACTATGCCGAAATTCTTAAAGAAGAAAGCTCTTTTTTACTGGCAGAAAACCTAAAAGACATTCAAGAAAATAAAACTAAAATTTCTCCGGCTCTTTTAGCACGACTCGAGCTCGATTTAAACAAAATAGAACAAGTTATAAACGGCATAATACAACTTAGTAAAATCAACGACCCAATCGCTCAAGTCAATGTACATAGAGAGTTAGACAAAGGACTCGAACTAAAAAAAATCAGCTGCCCTCTAGGAACAATCTGTATAATTTTCGAAGCCAGGCCTGATGTAGCCCCACAACTACTTGCTCTTTCTGCCATAACGGGGAATGCTCTCGTCTTAAAGGGAGGACGAGAAGCCAAACACAGTGTGAAGGCCTTTAGCACACTTGCAACTAAAGCTCTTAAAAAAACTAGCGAATTCACTGATCAGTTTTTCTTAAACCTGCAAAGCAGAGAAGACATTAAAGAACTTTTATCATTAGATAAATTAGTTGACCTTGTTATTCCAAGAGGCTCCAAAAGCTTAGTTAAAGATATTATGTCAGAAAGCAAGATACCAGTCATTGGTCACACCGAAGGTATCTGTAATATATATGTTGATGATGACTGTTCACTTAATATGGCTTTAAAAATTATTTTAGATAGCAAACTGCAGTATCCTTCAGCATGCAATAGTGTTGAAAATCTAATCATACATAATAATATAGCAACAGAATTTTTAAACGAATTTATTCCAGCATCCCAAAAACAAAACTTAGAATTAAGACTCTGTTCAGAAGCACATAAAAATTTTCCAAAACAAAAACTTGCCACAAAAGAAGATTGGCTCACAGAATACAGTCAAGAAATTCTGGCCGTAAAAATTGTTAGCAATTTAGAAGAAGCCCTCAGTCACATTGAACAATTTTCCTCCGGCCACACCGACTGCATTATTAGCAATAACGAGAATAAAATTCTGCGATTTTTTAACGAAGTGGACTCAGCCAACGTTTTTGCAAACGCATCGACTCGCTTCGCCGATGGTTTTCGCTATGGCAAAGGAGCAGAAATTGGTATTAGCACTGCAAAAATGCCGCCAAGAGGCCCCGTGGGGATTGAAGGACTTATGACCTATAAATACCTGCTGAGCGGCAATGGACACATTGTAGCTCAATACAGCGGCAAAGAGGCAAAGAAATTTTCTCACCAAGACCTATTAAACGTATAGACAGAAGCAAGATGTCTCGTTAAGTTTAGGATCCCAATGGCAAAACTGAATCCAGATTTTGTAGCCTATCTAAAAAAGTTCAAAAACCACGTCTGGGATTGGAATGGGACTTTGTTGAACGACGTAGAAGTAATTTACCAAGCTGAAAAAACACAGTTCGAAAGGCATGGTAAAAAAATTCTGCCACTAAAAGAGAGAAGAAAAGTTTTTGGCCATCCTGTTCAAAAATATTACGAAGCCCAGGGTTTTTGCTTAGTCCAACACTCCTTCGACGATCTAAGCAAAGAGTTTATTACCATGTATGAAGACAGCTTAGACCAAGCATCAATTTTTGCTGGAACAATAGAGCTGCTTACAGAATTAAAAAAACATGAAATTAATCTTTATATAGTTTCCGCTGCGCCCGAAAAACTATTGCATAAATCTATTCAACAAATGCAATTACAAGACTTTTTTATTGATAGCTATGGACTGCCGGACTCTAAAGGCGAATCAAAAATAGCTCGAGCTAAGGAACTTTTCAGCAAATACAATATTTCAAAAGATGAGACTGTATTTATTGGCGACACCGACCATGACTTCGAGGTGGCGCAAGCCCTAAATAGCAAGGCGCTCCTTGTGGCTGATGGACACCAAGACCTCAGTCGCTTTGACAATTTAAACGCCAAAATTTTTGCAAGTCGTTATTTGTAAAATACAAATTAGTCATTTTATCGACACATTATAAATTCAAAACATACTTTTTTTTTCAATCATTCCAAGGCTCTATATTTTTACTCCATTAATCTGACGCCCAAAGCTTAATTAAATTTTAACAAAGGCTCTGTACGACCCGATAGAAAATATAGGTCGTAAGAAAAAAAGTTTTTTATGACTTCAGTTTGGAGAAAAATGAAAAACTTATTTATAGCCACATTAATCATTTTAAGTGCTTGCCAACAAAATAGCGCAAACAAGACAGCTGCCTCAGCACAAAGTTCTATGGCAAATTTTGAAGGGATAGAAAAGCTTGACCCTCTTTTACTTGAAGAAGCAGAACTAAGTTCTAATACCAATAGCTCAATAAGCACACGAAGCAACGCTCTTCGCTTGCAGAGCTCAAGTAGATTAGACACTACTATTGTGGTGGATAGCAACTGTCACTCTCAGCTCGTACAGAATTTAACTTCCATCAAAAAGCAAAATATTGGAATACGTTCTTACAACAGCACTATTGATAAAGACACTCTTTTTGACCCTGATTTTAACAAACAAATAAAAGAAGACCCCTGTATTTTAAGTGTTGGTCCAAAACTCGTAATGAAAAAGCGCATTACGCTGCAAGACGCTGAACTCTACAAACAGGATCATATCCAACAGATTAAACTTCCTGAAGCATTGCTGAGAGTAAGCGATAAAGAAAATAAAAATGAAAATACTGTTATAGCCATCATTGATGATGGCGTTGATTTCGATCATCAAGATTTATTTGACAATACTTGGTACAACAGAGGAGAAACCGGTGTTGATAAAAATGGCATTCCCAAATACAAAAATGGTATAGACGATGATCGAAATGGCTATATTGATGATTTTATTGGATACAATTTTGTTGATCAGAATAACAATGCTCTACCATACGCAAATAGCAATCACGGCACACACGTAGCTGGCCTAGCGGCTGCCAGATCAAATCTCATTGGAGTGAGCGGCGTGCACGGACGGGCAAAGATAATGTCTATAAATGTTTTTGGAAATTCACTGTATACTTCCAATGCATTAATAGAAAATGCGATTCGCTATGCTGCAGATAACGGCGCTGACGTGATCAACCTTAGCCTGGGCGTTAAAAAGTATAGTCGCTCCGTAGAAGCCGCCATAGCATACGCCAATAAATCCAATGTTGTAGTCGTGGTAGCTGCTGGTAATGAAAGAGAAAAATTATCCAAAAATCGCTTTAGCAAATATTATGAATCTCCTGGTTCCTTGGCAGCTTTTTATGACGGAGTTATTACTGTAACTGCAATCGATAGCAGCACTGAAAGATTCTCTACCTACTCTAATTTTGGAACTGATGTTGTGGAAATTGCTGCTCCCGGTAGTGAGACTTCTTCAAATCTCACTTTCGGCATTGGCTTACTTTCTACAATTCCAAATAACCAATATGCACGCTATAGTGGAACTTCTATGTCCGCCCCTTTAGTGGCTGGAGCAGCATCTCTTGCCATCTCCCTTTTAAAAAGCAAAGGTATCAGACCTAAGAACTCGCATATAAAAAAATTACTTATACAAAGCGCTACTTATAACTCCAGCCTCCTAAGTAGAGTAAAAGGCTCAAAAGCTCTCAATGTTCAGGCCTTGATTAAAAGCATTAAAAACTAAGTCACAGTAAAAGCTGTTTATCTACTTTTACTGTGAAAGTGCGTCATTCAGAAGAGCTTCCAAGACATGACGCACCCTCACTGTAAAAAGTAGATAAACAGTTTTTGCAGACCGTTAAAGCAGCGGTTAGAAATCTTGGGTATGAGCTTTGAACGTTTTAATAATCGGGCCAATGATGAATTGCGACCTATCGAATTTAGCAGTCCATACTACAACTACGCTGAAGGCTCTTGCCTTGTAAAATGTGGCAACACCGAAGTGCTTTGCGTGGCCACGGTCGATGATAATTTGCCTCCACATCTGCGAGGAAAAAAACAAGGTGGATGGATCACGGCAGAATACAATATGCTGCCACGATCAAGCCCCGAACGAATACGACGGGAGCGTTCCAAAGTAGGCGGACGCACCCAAGAAATACAAAGATTAATTGGTCGCAGCTTAAGATCTATCTGCAGCCTCGACTTACTTCCAGAATGCAGCTTCATATTAGACTGTGATGTTATTCGGGCTGATGGCGGAACCAGAACAGCTAGTATTTCAGGGGCCTTTATTGCTTTAGTGCAGGCCATTAGGTACGCGCAAAAAAAGGGCAAAATCGGAGCAAAAGCCCAGTTCCCTATCAAAGATTATTTATCTGCAATTTCTGTGGGCATCTTTCGTTCAATGCCTTTACTTGATATTGATTATTTCGAAGACTCGCAAGCTGAAGCTGATATGAATTTAGTTTTAACTAGCAAAAGTGAGATTGTTGAAGTCCAAGGCACTGCCGAAAAACATCCTTTTTCGCAAGAAAAATTTTCTGAACTTATTGCCTTGGGTTTTAAAGGCTGCCAAGAAATTCATACAAAACAAAAAGAGATTTTAGGAGAGCTTAGTTGGTAGCAAAACTTGATTTGTATATTGGCAGCAGTAATTTAGGCAAAAAAAAAGAAATTCTTGAACTAGCCCAAGAATATTTAAATCATAATTTTGAACTTAAGGACTTTCCTTTTGTCTCCGCCGAAGAAACTGGAAAAACTTTTGTTGAAAATGCTAAAATCAAAGGTGAGTCCTGCCTTAAACAGCTAAAAGATTCTCACAAGACAAATTTCATTTTAATATGCGATGATTCCGGCCTGTCGGTAGACTGCCTTGATGGAGCTCCTGGAATTTACTCCGCGCGATACTCACAACAAAATGAAAACTTAGACAATATAGACTACCTCATCCAAGAAATTAAAAAAACTGGAGTCCAGCCACCCCTAACAAAGGCCCACTACAACTGCGCCCTTTACTTTTACGCTAAAGGACTCAGTTCAACCTACGAAGGAAAATGCCACGGACACATTATCTTTGAGCGTAGCGGACAAGCCGGCTTTGGTTATGACCCTATCTTTGTGGACCCACCTAGTAATAAAAGTTATGCCTTCTTAGACAGCGAATACAAAAATAAAATTTCACATAGGCGGCAAGCTTTTGAAAAGCTTAAAAACGAAAGACTGGCCAACTCAGCTGCAATGTAGATAATTTATTTGTTAACTCTAGATTATAGTTTCCATACAAATATCTTTGCAAAGACAACTCTTCCCTTTCAGAAAGTGAGAGCAAATCAAAGTCCAAATCAAGGTCTTGGGCAGAATAAAAACTTTCATGTAAAAGAATTTTTTCTGAATCAGAAGCCTCTTTCTCGTCTTTAGAAATATAAACTTTCAGGCTTAAAGGTTTCTCGCTCTTAGTTTTATCCACATTCCACGATGCAAAAATTTCAGTTTGGCCAGAACATTGATTACAAAGCTCTATTTTTAAATCCATTTTTTTGATAGAAAAAATACTCTTTTGGGTTTTTTGCTCTTGAGCCTTCAAAACAAGACCGTGCCAAACAGAAGCTTCAACAACAGGACTATAGACAGCCGAAAACACACAGTGGTACCCATCTTGGATATGGAGTGTTTTATACATTTCCTGTCCTAACTGTCTATTCACATCAAGCAAACCCATGGGGCCGTTTTTAATGTTGATAACTGGATCATCTCCAGCGCTCCAGATAAAAACGGGATCTTTAATCTTAGTAGCATAATTGTAATATTGGTTGGCATCCCAGTAACTTGCAATATTGTCAGGCATTAAGCCCTCAAAAGGGGTCGGAAATTTATTTTTTTTAGACCACTCTTTGTAATAATCAACACTGGCCATAGCAAAACTATCCGGCAAATAAATTCTTTCCTCAGGAAAACCTCTTCGAAAAATATCTTTGATTAAATCTTCGTCCTTACTGTTGGCATCAATTATTTCCTCTCGAAATTCTTGATAAAAAACGCCTCCAAGCAAACTTTCATTGAACAAACGACTCAAAGCATCTTTTAAATCTAAAACCGGACAAGCTGTCTGCACTGAAGAATAAAATCTCGATTTTGATTTTTGGGGAGATCGGTCATAATTTTCGTATAAATTACTATAAAGAGCTGACTGGCCGCCAAGACTCAGGCCCATTAAGTGAATTCCTTGAAAATGATTTGAGTAAGGAAATTTCTCGCTCATAACAAATTTAGAAATTTGATAATTTTGCAACCCTTCAACCAACCCACCTATGGTCAAACTTCGGTTTTTAGCTATAGCTCGAGTGCTTGTAGAATTTTCGAGCATTAAAACATGAAAGGGACTGGCGTCAAACAACACACCCATTAAAGCTGCCGAGTAATGAGTCAAGCTCGCTTGAGCTCCGAGCTTTACCAACAATAGAGGCCGATTCAATACCTCACCTTTGCTGGAGGTCTGTAAACCCAGCATTGATCGAGTGATATAAGAGTCTGGAGTTTTAAAATCAATTACTTTTACTTTGGGATTGTCCCAAAAATCATAAGCAAGATTATTTTTAATATTAGATAAATCTCTTAGAGTTAATTTTTTTCGATATTTTTCTCCACAGCGTGCAAAAAAGGCCCGCGCCACAACGCTTGGGTCTTTGTGTAAAACATCAGCTTTAAACTTAAGCAAAGAACAGTCAGGATCTAAGACTAAATTCTTAGCTTGGCCGTTCACTAGATAAGATCTTAAAGAAGCCGTATTAAGTTCCTCTATAAAGCTCAGGTATTCTTTTTTCTTATCCTTTAGTTCCACAAAACTAAGAGACAAATCAAGAGAGCTTTTCCAGGGAGCTATATAGCCTGAAAGATTTTCATTACTCTGCTTTGCTGGCTGGACTGCTTCTGCTTCTGATGAGTCTTCCTGTTTTCCAGCAGTGTCAAAATTATCAATTATTGTTACCTTAGGCGCCTTCGAACAAGACGAGATAAGTAACAAGAGAGTGACTCGCACCCAATTCCCCAAGAGTATTTTCACAGTCTATTTTTAATATAGCTCAATAATCTCAGCAACTTATTTAAATTAGACACCTTGAGCTAAAAGACAACGAGACGCTAAATCATGGTAGTTATTGGCCGATACCTCGACCTAGTGCGTTATAAAAAAACCCACAAAGATCCTCATAACTGTAATTTAAATTCTTCTCGCGAAACAAATCGGTCATTACCGAAGACTCAAAACCGCAGGGATCAAAGCCCTGCCAATCTTCGGGTGGAGTCGAAAAATTAAAAGACATTCCATGATAAGAAATCCAACTCTTACTCGCCAAACCTATACTGGCTATTTTACGTTGACCATCAATCCAAACTCCTGTTTTAGATTCAATGACTTCTGCCCTAAGCTCTAAACCCTTACAAACATTTATTGCCAAAACTTCAAGCCAGCGAATTAAATCAACCACCCCTTTAAATTGAGATTTTGTTTGTCCTAAAGAAAAAATAGGATACAGAAGCAATTGTCCTGGACCATGATAGGTTAACAAGCCGCCTCTTTCTACATTGTAAACAGGTAGATCTCTTTTTATTTTATATTCTTTAGCGAAACGTTGTGCTTTTTTACCCACAGTAATCACAGGGTCGTGTTCACAAAATACTAAGGTATCAGGAATAAGATCATCCGCTCTTTGCTCAACAAGCAAAAGCTGCTTGTCCCACGCTTCTTTATAAGAAAGCCTTCCCCAGTTTTGAATCTTAAGGTCTGGCAGCAGCACTAGTTTTTTTCGGGCTAAAAATGTGTATTGCTTTTCCGTGCACACTTTCGGCGGCTTCCATTATTGTTTCAGCCAAAGTCGGGTGTGCATGAACCACAGTTGCAAGATCTGAAGCAGTTGCACCCATTTCAATTAAGGAGGCAACTTCCGCGATCAAATTTGAAACCTCTGGACCGACCATTTGAGCCCCAAGCAAGCGATCGCTTTTTCGATCTGCAATAATTTTAACAAATCCATCACTTTCACCAGTGGTCAAAGCTCTTCCATTGGCGGCAAAAGGACATTTGCCTACAACGGGATCCCAACCTGCTTTTTTAGCACTTTCAACAGTGTGCCCAACTCCTGCAATTTCTGGATCAACAAAAATAGCCCAAGGCATAGCCAGAACATCGTATGTTACTTTTGGATTTTTTATAGCCTCAACAGCTACCAAGCCTTCTTTACTAGCTTTGTGAGCCAACATAGGCCCCGAAACAATGTCTCCAATAGCATAAAGGCCCTTTACAGATGTTTCTAAGCGATTGTTTACCGGAATTCTCTTGCGATCATCAAGCTCAATTCCAAGGGTCTTTAAATTTAAATCAGCGGTTCTAGGCTTTCTGCCAACAGTCATCAAAATCCAGTCAGCTTCTAAATTATGCTCAACCCCCTTTTCGTCGACCACTTTTAACAAAGCCGACTGCGAAGATTTCTTTAGACCTGTAGCTCGGGCATTTAATAAAATTTCTGCACCTTTTTTACGTAACTTATTTTCAGCAACTTTTACTAATTCTCTATCTGTTCCTGGAAGCAATTCAGGACTGGCTTCCACAATCGTTATCTGCGTGCCCAATTTTGCAAAGCAACTGCCTAATTCTAATCCTATAAAACCACCACCAACGACCACAATCTTTTTAGGAATTTGTGTAACATCTAGGGCTTGCCTAGAATTCAACACTCTTTTTCCATCGCAAGCCATATTAGGAATTTCAACACTTTGAGATCCGGTGGCTAGAATTACGTTTTGTGCTTTCAACTCATAAACATCACTTTTAGATGTTTTTTGCATATTGTATGGATCAATTCCTTCGTTAACTGAAATAGTTTTGAGTCCATCTTGATCTACTTTTTTAACAGAAGCCATACCGTTAAACACAGTGACTTTGTTTGCTTTTAAAAGCTGACCGACCCCTGTAGTAAGACGTTTTACAATTGAGGACTTCCAATCGATCATTTTTTTAAGGTCTACTTTTAAATCTGAACAAGAAATACCAATCCTCTCGGCATCTTGAACCTTATCAAGCAAATGAGTTGCGCTGATCAAAGCCTTAGAAGGAATGCAACCATAGTTTAAACATTCGCCACCAAGCTTATGTCCTTCCACTACAGCTGTTTTGTATCCATATTGAGCGGCGCGAATCGCAGCCACATATCCTCCGGGACCACCACCAATTACAACAATATCAAAAGTTTTATCACTCATTTTTATTTCAGCTCCATCAGAAGTTTTGCAGGTTTAGACAAGCGATCAATTATAGAATTACAAAAGCGTGCACCAATCGCACCATCTACAACTCGATGATCGAGAGAAAGAGACAAGGCCATAACATTCCCCACCTCGACACGATCATTTTTGACAACTGGTTGTTTGCGGATTTTATAAACACCAAGTATGCCTACCTCTGGATAGTTAATAATCGGAGTTGCAAACAAACCTCCAATATTTCCCAACGAAGTAATTGTAAAAGTAGAGCCTTTTAATTCTTTGGCAGTAGCTTTTCCGGCATGTGTTTTTTGCGAAAGCTCATTAATTTCTTTAGCAATTTCTAATAAAGACTTTTGATCTGCATGCCGAATAACTGGAACCAACAAACCACCTTCAGTAGCAACCGCAATACCTATATGAAAGTATTTTTTAAGAACAATATCGCTTTTTCCATCATCATTTTTTTGTAAAGTAGAATTACACTCCGGAAATTCCTTTAAAGCAGCCACTAAGGCTTTTACAATAAAAGGTAAATAGCTAAACTTAACGCCGTACTGAGCCGCCATCTCTTTTGCTTGCTGACGCATATCTATGAGCGAGGAACATTCAAATTCATCGACATAAGAATAATGGGGAATCGTAAATTTGCTTTTAGACATTCCATCAGCAATCACCCGTCTTAGTCCACGAAGCGGAACGCGCTCCTCTTCTTCGCCCGCTATAATTACAGAATCATTTACTTTTAGAGGCTTTGAAACAAATGAAGCTTGTCCAGCTTGCAAGGCACCGGCTCCAAGATCTTTCCCTGCTACAGAACTTTCAGCAGAAGGCTGCCCAGATAATTTTTGTAAATCTTCTTCCACAACTCGGCGTCTTTCACCAACCTGCGGACCGCTTGCTTCCACCCTGGCCAGATCTATTCCTTTTTCACGAGCCAAAGCTCGCACCCTAGGTGAGGCCGGAATAATGCCAACATGCAAAGCACCGTCAGCATCAACTTTAGGAGAAAAGTGCGCAGATTCCTGCGCTTTATTAACAGTTTCTGATTTAGGAGCTAATTTTTCTTTCTCTTCAAAAACAGTACTGTGTCTCTCTTCAGTTAAATCCTCTTTGCCTGTGGATTTGGTAGAATCAACATTGGCCATAACTTGTCCAACCTTTACCATGTCGCCTTCCTTGGCTTTAAAACCACTGATGACGCCTTCAAAAGAAGAAGGAACTTCCATGGTTGCTTTATCCGTCATTACTTCTACAAGAGGCTGATCTCTCTTTACATGCTCACCTTCTTTAACTAACCATGCAATAAGTTCTCCCTCTTGAACCCCTTCACCTAAATCTGGCAATAAAAAATCCATAATTTCTTCCCTCTTCCCTATGCAATTTCACTAAGCAATGCTTTTAATTCTTTTTCCACATCAATCTCTTGTGGAATACTGGCTTTTTCTAAACTTTGAGCCAGCCCAATACCAGGAACATGTGCACCTGCCAAAACCCTTGGGCGCACAGTTAAACTATAAAAATGTTCATCCACAATACGGCGTAAAAGGTGTTCGCCAAATTGGGTAATCTCAGTCTCCTCAGTAACAATCAAAACTCGTCCACTTTGGCGTACGGCTTGAGAAATTGCCGCCCAATCGTAAGGATAAAGAGTGCGCAAATCCAAAACCTGCACTTCTCCAAAACCCTCTTTCGATAATTTATCGGCAACATTTTTAGCCATGAGCACATGTCTTCCGTAACTAATCACCACCGCATCACTTCCCTCACGAAGCAATTTTGCCTCTCCCAAAGGAATGGGAGTGTATTCAATGTCGGGCCAAGTTGGCTGCCAATTAGTAGCGTCGCCTTTAATAGGTTTATCAATTAATTTTCTAAGCTCTCGCTCGTCCTCGGGCTCTCCAGCTATTTTTTCACTACCTTTAACACGAAGTAAAGATTTTGGTGGTAAAAACATAACAGGATTGGGATCTTCTATAGCCGACAACATCAAACCATAAGCATCAATTGGAGTTGAGGGTTGTACAATTTTCCATCCAGCCAGCCGAGTGACCCAACCGTCGATAGAGTGCGAGTGGTAAATACTTCCATGTATGCCTCCGCCAGTAATAGCCATAAGCACCATGGGCATAGGAAACTGCCCACGAGAGGACCAACAACTGTTGCCGGCAATTTTTAAAAGATCAAAGGTATTAAAAATATAATCAGAAAATTGTATCTCAGCCACACTACGCATTCCAGTTTGCGCCAAGCCCATCGCCGTTCCAACAATCCCTCTTTCGTCGAGCGGACTGTTCCAAGCAGTTTTAAGTCCTTGGGTTTTCGTCATCACTCCCCCAAGAGGAGCGCCAACATCTTCACCAAAAATATGTTTTACATCTAAGTTTTCTTCACCGTAATGAAGCGCCATACGAATAGCTTGAGCCATATTTGCCATTAAAAATCCCTCCCAGGTATGCCACCTTCATTTTTATCTGCAAAACTATATTCATAAATCGAGTCTGCAGTCGGTAATTCTTCTGTTAAAACTTTTTCATGAGCCTCATTACACTCTTCTTCTAATTCAGCCCGAATTTTTTTTATCTCTTCAGCATCCAGCCACTGACTCTTGAGTAATTTTTTTTCGAAAATATCTATTGGACAAGCCTCTCCTTCGACCAAATTAGCTCCCGAAGAAGATGAATGACCATACATTCTAGAGACCATGCACTCGAGCATAAAAGGTTTACCAGTCTCTCGTACATATTCGAGAGCTTTGCTTATAGCAGCCCAAACTTTATCGGCCTGCAACCCATCGACCATCGCTGTTTTAATACCAAAAGGTTTTGCTCTTTCGTGGACATGCTTTTCGCCATGTTGAGTTTCTGCAGCTGTAGAAATACCCCAGCCATTATTTGTCACAATCATAAGCAGTGGAAGTTCTTTGCCCGGTCTTGAAGCCCAAATCATTGCCGTAGCAAAGTCAGCTTCAGCACTGCCAGCGTCGCCACCAACTACAATGGTTACGCCGGATTTTTTTCCTTCTTCGCGATTGGTTAATTGAGCCATAGCTGTTCCAGGCGCAACAGAAAATTGAGTTTCGATAGTAGAGGTTACAGGCACCACGTTCCACGGACGGTAAGCACAGTGGCCAGAAAAGTTGCGACCGCCAGAAAATATATCACTTTGCTTACTAGCCATCTGCCTTATAAATTCAACCATAGGCATTCCCATCGCCATAACAACGGAATTATTTCTGTAGTGAAGATGCAAGTAATCGTGTTCCAACCCCTCACCCTTATCAACAAGCATTCCTAAAGAAGTTGAAAAAGCTTCTTCCCCAGGTCCACCAATCCAAAAATGTCCTTGTCCCGATTTAACCATCTTGATTAAACGCTCATCGAGAACGCGGGCTCTCATCATTTGTCGATAAAAGTTTAAACTAAAATTTTTGTCCTTAAACGGTTGTACGGGAAACCTATCTACTTGCACAACGTGCTCTCCTTCTCTTTGAGTGTCCATAACTTAAGAATGTCCTCCTGGTACCATAATTTGTCCATTACTCTTTTGACCAAGTAAAATCTTTTCTATGTAATATTCTGCAGCTCTGTAACTCGATCGAACCAAAGGACCAGAGGCAACATAAGTAAAACCTAATTCTTCGCCACGCTTTGCCCAATAAGCAAATTTTTCGGGTTCAACATATTCAACTACATCAAGTTTATTAGAACTGGGCTTTAGGTACTGTCCAATCGTAAGAATACTTACACCTACTGACAACAAGTCCAACATGCACTTTTCTATTTCGGCATCAGTTTCGCCAAGCCCCAGCATTAAAGAAGACTTTGTTAAAATAGATCGTCCTTCTTTTTCTCGATACTTTCTATATTTTTTTAATACCTCAAGGGACAAAGCATAGCCCGCTCTCGGGTCTCGTACTTTTTTTTGCAAAGACTCTACCGTTTCTATATTATGAGCCAACACATCGGCCTGCGAATCAACCATAATTTGAATTGACTTTTCTTCTCCTTGCCAATCTGGAGTTAAAGTTTCAACCAAAATGCCAGGACTTAACATTTTTGTATAAGCAACTGTACGTGCAAAATGAGAAGCACCGTGGTCTGGCAAATCGTCGCGATCTACAGAAGTCAAAACTATGTATTTTAAGGACAAGGACTTTACTGATTCAGCAATTTTTTGTGGCTCTTCTAAATCAAGCCAGCCTTTTGGGTTTCCGGTCTTTACAGAACAAAACTTGCAGCCCCGCGTACAGGTTCCTCCCATAATCATATAGGTGGCCGTTCCTCCGGACCAACACTCTCCAATATTGGGACAGCGAGCTTCTTCACAGACGGTAAACAGTTGATTTTTTTTAGATTTTTCTTTTATTTCCAGATACTTAGATCCAGACGGAAGCTTAACTTTTAGCCAATCAGGCTTGCTTCTAGCAAGTCCTACTTTTTTGATTTTCTCTTTTAATATTGGCTCTTTCACAACACACTAAACACCAGAAATATACCATAGGATGCCCGAAAGAGCGCCTTTTGTTGCTTTGCAACACAAATCAAGAACAAAGCACTTAACTTGCCTCTACTCTACAATATCTTTAAAATTAACGAATGGGGAATCAATTAGCAAAAAAAGAAGCCATCAAGAGCTGCCACCTGTATTACCTTGGACAAAATGAAAAATCATTTTCGATCAATGAACTCGTTCAGCAATTAGAAAAATCCTGCGGCCAAGACTGCCCTCCCTTAGGCCTAATACCAACACAAAGCTTAGAAGAGCTCATTAAAAGCGCTGTGCACTCTCCACCCCATGCCATTTTTGTGGATGAAAAATTTGCCGACAAAAAAACAGAGCTCGTAAAATTAATTCGATCACTAAAAGAAAGTGATCCCCACCTTTGCCTGATCTTTCTCTCAGAAAAAAGTCCCAATACAAACGAAATTATGGATTACTTAGACATGGGCTTTGTTGGAGTGCTCAATAAAACCGTGAGCCCCAAAGAAAGCTTTTCGGACTCCTTACTAGAGGTCTTGCAAAAAAGATTCCTCAAAGAACAAGCAAGGAGACCTCGCATTGACAGTCAACACAAAGTAAAAGTCCTTATACCAAGCTTTGAGCAAGCCATTTGCGCCGAAACTCTCAACATAGGAACTGGAGGAATGTTTGTCCGCCTGAATCCTAAAGACCTCAAAGAAGGAGACTTGATCGATTTCGAAGTTGAGCTCAGCGACGGCGAAGATATAATGCAACAAAGAAAAGGTCCTCAAGTTAAAAAAGCAGACGGCAGCAAGATCCATCACCACTTAGGTGAGAATCACATTTTCTGCGGAACGGGCAAAGTGGTCTGGATTAGACCTTACACTACAGACTTACCCGAAGGGATTGGACTGCAATTTGTCCAAGTCAACGAAGAAGACCAAGTTAAACTTTACGAGTTAGTAAAGCGACACAAAATAAGAGCCTTTATTCCAAAAAATTAAACAGCTCTCCTCATTTCTTTTTCTATATCTTTAGCGCTTTTAGGCAATGCGCCCGTTAGGACCTCATTCCCTTTTGCAGTCACTAAAACATCGTCTTCAATTCGAACACCAATACCCCTATATTCTTTAGGTATGCTTTTATCTCCAGGAGGAAAATACAAGCCAGGTTCTACCGTTAACACCATACCTGGAGCAAGCTTAACGCTTTTACCCTGCTTATCAACAACTGGAGCCGGATCATGAACGTCTATTCCTAGCCAGTGGGAGGTTCCATGGGGAAAGTATTTTTTATAACTTTGCGAAGAAAGAATCTGTTTTGCACTTCCCTTTAACAACTTTAGTTTTCTTAATCCAGAGATCAAAGCCATAGTTGAGGCTTCATGAATTTCAGAAAAAGAATTGCCCTTTTTAACTTTTGCAATAGCCTCTTGCTGGGCCTCCAACACAAGATCCATAATATTTTTTTGAGAACTGTTGTACTTCCCACTAATCGGCAAAGTACGCGTGATATCAGAGGCATAGTATTTGTATTCGCATCCAGCGTCTACCAAAAATAATTCACCAGCTTTTAGCTTTTTATCATTCGAGGTGTAATGCAAAATACAAGCATTTTCACCGCCGGCACAAATCGAGTTATATGCCTTGGATGGAGCCCCTCTCATCGTAAAAGCCGACTCAACAATGGCTTGCATTTGATACTCGTACATACCGGGCTTTAGTCCATGCATTAATTCTAGATGTGCTTCTACATTAATAGCCGAAGATTTTTTCATTAAGTCAATTTCTTCGGGATTTTTGATCAAACGGGCCTGCTCAACATCTTGTGAAAAATCAATCAAAGAGCCTATAGGTTGCGCACCTTTTGTACGCTGAAAAGGCTCAAATTTTTCGAGTAAATTCGACAAGAACAAACGATGTCGGGTGTAGTGGCGAACGTTTGAAAAAATCCTGGGAGCCAAACCTGCGGCCGGAACTTCCTCAAGCCATTTAACAATTTTTGAATCCAATTCAGAAACAGGAAAGGCATCCGTAACCCCAAGAATTTTTTTTGCTTTTTTAGGGCCTAAACGCTTTCCTTCCCACATTTCTTTTGTGGCGTCTTTTTCCATCACAAAAAAATGTGTTTTTTGAACAACTTTGCCGTTTTGTTTTTCTTTCCAAAAAAGGAAGGCGGACTCTTCTTCAGCTAGTCCGGACAAATAGTAAAAAGATGAATCTGGTCTATAAGTATAAAAACAGTCATGATTCCGTCTTCTGACAGGAGCATTAAAATAGATCAGTAAGTCCTGGTTTGCTTTTAAGTCAGCAAAAACATGGTCTCGACGCTTTGCGTAAGTCTTGTGAGAATCAGCTAATGTTATCATTATAAGATGAATTTAGCATTAGTGTCTTTCGCCCGCCATCAACAGAAAAAAATCTTATTCTTCATCTGCTTGTGGATTTTTTCAGACCTGCAAGCTAATGAAAATGTCTATAGCGATGAACACAGCGAGCAAATAACTAGCATTAGAGCTGTTTATAGTGATTATGGCAGTGTAAAAACTGAGAGCTTTCGACCAAAAGAGCGAGGCGGTAGCACCTTTATGGGATTGCTTGGCTATTTAATGGGCATAGCTCCCATAGGTGAACACGAAGGTTCAAATGCAGTCCGCACCATGTACCACGTCTTCAACAGCGCCAACCAGCAAATAGGTCTTGTACATGCTTCGAGCTTCGAAATAAAGGGGACACACACTAAAGTTATTGCTTACTACGACATCAGCGGTAAAATCATAGACATACAAGTAAACGGTTTGCCCGAAAGAATAATTGCTAAGTTAAATCAAAGTTCTGCACTAAAGCAATTTTTAGGCACATCAGCCAAGGACTACGAAAACATGCGACTTCGAAGACGCAGACGACAACAGGGACGCATGCACACCAGTCTAAAAAAGCCTTCCGACAAAGAAATAAGACCTTATTTCAATAAAATTTTTCGCAGCTTACAATTTAATGCTGGATTTACTGAACTAAGTTTTTTTATACAGCAATTTCCCGATGGCATGAGCTTTAACAAAACAGTTAATGAACAAATAACCGCTCAATCACATGCTGTTGGCGGCCCAGAGCTGGCTTTTCGAGAAACAGCTTCTACGGCTACTGAATAGAAAATTCTAAGAGCTATAAACGATTGAGTCTAATTCGCCTTTGTCATGCAAAGCTTTCATATCGTCAAAACCACCAATAGCTCTGTCTCCAATAATAATTTGAGGCACTGTTCTTCTTTGTTCCGATTTCTCTAGCATCTCTGCCAACAGAGCCGGGTCTGCCCCAACATCAATTTCTTTAAATTCTAAATTTTTTGACTGTAATAATTTTTTAGCTGCTACACAATAAGGGCAATAATCTTTAGTGTATAAAATAATATTATTTTGTTTTTTATCTTCCATTTAAAATGCTTATAAACTGATTTTGATTTTGCTTTCAAGAAAAAAAGCACTGTGAATACTTTTAAAATCCAGTTTTACAAGTGTTATACTTATATTTATGTATGGCTTTATAAGCAATGACGACTCTTTAATTCCAAGCGGAAAAAACAAAACTCAAATTTTAACAAGTTCTCACTTCCATCAAGAAAAAAACAGTTTTTTTATATACCTCAACGAAATCAAGTTAAACACAAACGAAGTCAAAGAAATCTTACAAAAACACGACATACGAAAGCTAATATTAATCTCACAGGGAAAAATTTTACAAGAGAGCAAAACCAATAAAGAAGATATTTATATTCCTAAACGCGCTCTAATTCCAGCCGACTGCAATCAAACAGTTGCAAATAATTTTATTTACCAAAAATTAGACTTTGATGACGCTCTAAGCGACAGTAATTATTCTGGCCTTTCAAAAAATAACCTCATACAAAGAATCGACAATTGTTGTTCTAGTAACGACGCTCTCGACAAAACACAAGCAATTTGGATTTTCTCCAGATTAAACTGCCCAGTTAAAGACTCTTTTGCTTTTCAATTGCTCGAATTAATAAATAGCTACAATCAACAATCTTCAGCCATCATTGTGTCTGAGCAAATCTCTAAAACTAAAAAGTCTACTTTTATTGATTCGTTGAAGCCGCTTTACGCTGAATCGCATGCTGAAACGACCCTCTAGAATCTACAACTAATTCTTTCAGCCACTGACTTTCCATTTTATTTATAGTGCTAAAAGAAGAAAAGTGCTCCGGATACAAAAGGTAATACCAATAGGCATTACGCAATATAGAGTCCTTATAATCTCTTGTCTCGTCAAAAGGAATTAAATCTGTAAAAAAATTAATATCTTGAGCAAAAGCAAAACGTTTTTCCCACTTGCGAACTCTGCCAATACCACCATTATATGCCAATAGTGCCTTTTCCAAAGAACCTAAAACTTTTGTCAGTCTTTTTAAATATAGTGAACCTAATTTAATGTTAATTGATGGATCATATAGTTCGTGTTTTTTAACTCGCTTTCGCATTGAGCGAGCAGTCGGGTGGAGAAGTTGCATTAAACCACGGGCTTTCGCTGGGGAGTAAGCAAACTGGTTAAAGGCACTTTCTTGCCGAATCAAGGACAAGATGATTAATGGATTCACACCGCTGCTTTGCTTTAAAACCTCACCTTGAAATTTAATTGGATACAAAAGTTTAATATTTCTTTTATTCAACTTGGCAAGCTGATGATCTCGCAACTTATTCATTGTAATAATTTGTAATCTCAAGAGCTGATGTTTATTTAAAAAACGCGAAAAATGTTGAAAGAAACCAGGGTTTTCGTGGCCTTTAAGCTGCTTTATTATAAAATCACTTAATTTAGGCACAATCTTTTGAGCCGTTAAGCTGTAATTAGAAGCTGCATTTAACCACAAGAAAGCATCGTCAACAACTTTATTACCCGCACGATACTGATCATCAAAAACTTTATTTTTCAAAATAAACGCAAAAGGTTTGTGATTAAAATAACTAGAGAGCTGCAAAACATGCCATGACATTGGATACTCACTAACTAATTTTTTGAACGCTAAAGTCGATTCACTTTTTTTACCTAACTTTCGCAATACTTTTACCTTCCAATAAAGCAATCGATATCTTTCATCAGGTTTGTAAGCAGAAAGCGCTATTTCTAATCTTTTAAGTGCCGCCTCACTTTGACCAAAAGAAAAGTGTCTTAGAGCACTTTCAAGAAAAAGTCTTTCAACTCGATTGTCTTTTGGCATGTCGCATGCAAGAGCATGGTTTTCTAATTTTTCTAAAGTTTTAAACAAAGGACGATCAATCTTTTTACGATCTAAATGATCAACAAGCTTCATTGAAAAATTTCTAGGACAAGAATTATGCTTTAAAGCTGCTTTTACAAACCTAGCTTCTACCTTACTCTTTAATCTAATTTTTGTTCTAAACAAAGCTTCTAAATTTGCAGATTGAAGCTTTGAAATATTTTTCAACTTATAGGCATACTTTAGTTTAGGTCTTTTGCGGCGATAGGGTTTTTTATTGTGATAATCAAAATAATCAGCAAGTAAGGAACAAAGAGTACCGGTATAACTCTTATGACAACTCTCACGCTCTTTCTCTAAGTAGACTCCTCGTAAAAGCATTCTTGTTAAATGCTTTACATTTTTATCAAAGTCTTTTTCATTCCGAAAGCCAAGATGTTTTTGGGTTTGAGCTAGATCAATAAAAGGCAATATTCCATCAACTGGTTTTTTACCTCCGCCTGCAAATAGTAAAGGTGAGAACACAAAAGCACATAAAGATAGAACCTTGAAATTTTTCAGCATTCTACTTTATCGACAATTAGGCTACTTAATTGAATTTAAAGACAATTTTATGAGCTCAAAAGCTTTTTTTTGCACTTCCGACAATGAGCCCAAAAAAGTGACACCGGAGGCTAAAGAGTGGCCTCCTCCCCCCTCTGAAATCGTTGATGCAATTTTTGCTACATTAACTTGACGAGATCTAAGAGAAAGTTTCCATTTGTCTTTTGCCATTTCAAAAAAAAGCACTGCCACCGCACACTTGGGTGTCAAAAAAAGAAAGTCAATAAGCCCTTCTCTGTCCTCAGCCGTCGCCTTTGCTAACTTTAAATCATCTTGACTTATAACTGACGAAACATAGCGCTCTTCAAATTGATATTCGATTCGCGACAAAAGAGTGTGCGCCAAAGCCAAAGCACCTTTCGTTCGTATCAACATACTTTTTTCCGCAATCTCTGTATGATTAAAACCCGTTTCTAATAATTTAGCTGCCATCTCCAAAGTTTCAGGTTTCGTATTGCTGTGCTTAAACATGCCCGTATCAAAAATAAGCCCCATGTAAATAGCTTCAGCAATTTCCTTATCAAGAGAGTAACCTATAGCTTTTAAAAATTGAAAAACTATAGCAGTGGTTGCAGGTGCTTGTGGATCATAAAGTCTAAAATCATAACGATCATTAGCTGCGCTTGCGTGGTGATCTACCTGAGCTCTTTTTTTAGCATTTGCCCACAAGATACTTAAATTTTCACCGATTCGCGACTGTCCTCCATCAACACAGATAAAGAGCTCTGGCCAATCAGCTTTTTCCCAACTAGCAACAACATCTTTACCTTGCACAAAAGACTTGGTCAGGCTTAAGACTTGATAGCGAAGTGGACAAAGATCTTCATTAATTACGAAAAATTTTTTATCCGGGAAAAGCTTGGAGAAAACTTTCAATAAGGCACATTGAGTGCCGACCGAATCACCGTCTGCACCTTCTGGCGCCGTTAAAGCAATACGATCAAAATTTTTAATTTCCTCTAAGAATGCCTTAAAATTTAGTTCTTGTGCGGACATCTACAACAAGCATAACAGAAAAAAAAATTCTGCTCATTGGATTTGCGGAGCTTTTAAGTTTTTCTTAAAAATTCTATTGGCAGCTCAGCATTTTTGCCGTAACGGGAGCTGCATACAAATCATACCCTTGGCCAGCTCTATCTGAAGCCCAAAGCAAAAGATCCTGTTTTGGGTGGAGAAGCGGGTGAATATTATTTGCTTCATTGTGCACTAGTTTTTTACGACAACGACCTTTTTCATCAGCTATGTATATAGAAAACTTAGAGCTTTCTTTATCAAGCATAGAATACAGTAAATACTTTGAATCTCTTGTCCAAGCCGCAAGCCCCACATAAGAATCAGCTTCAGTTACAGTCTTAACTGAAGTTAACTTAAGGCCTTGCCCCGAAGAAGACGAAATATTTGCCGTCAAAAGAAAGGATTTACTTTTATAACTTGAAAGTTCTTGCTGCCAAACAATTCTTTTACCGTTAGGCGAAACTCTCGCACCTCGATCATCACCAGCATTTTGATACAACATAGTTTTCTCTAAGGTCTTTGTGTTTAAATAGTAAAGATCAAAATCTGTTCTGTGTCTTTCACTAAAAATAACATAATCGGAACCAGGGTATACAACCGGTGATTCAATAGAGCCACTGCTCTCCTTCAGCAATACAAAAGTATTTTTCTTAAAATTATACTCGTATAGACTGGTGTTTAAGCGTCTTATTTGAGAACGTTTTTTAAATTGAAAATACTTTTCTGCAGCATCCTGACTAGAAACATACAACACACTATCAGCGTTTCCAGAAAACACAGGATCAAAATGTTCCCCTACAGTATTAAACAAAAGTTTTGATTTATGATTTTTAAAATCGTATAAATAAAGCTGATGGTGATTGCCTTCAGAAAATCTTCTAGCCTGAAACAATACAAAATCACCTAAAACAGAAAAATCAGGTCGACCAAATTCCAGACCTCTTGCCTTTAAAGTGTTCAATGGAAAAGGTTGTTCAAGAGTGGATTTTTGTATTTTATCACTCAAATTTCTTTTACCGGGTTTGGCCTTTTGTGTGACACAAGAGTAGAAAGCCGAAATAAAGAAAAGCGTTAAAAGAAAGAAGCCCTTGAGCAAAAGATCTAGATAATCAAGCTTCTTCTTCATTCTTCACTCATTATAACAGCTGTGCTAACTTTATCAGCATGTTGAGCAGCGAACATCTGATTTTTATACCATCAGTCTTTTTTTTAGGCTTAGTAATTGGCTTTTTAATTGGACAAGCAAAAGCAAGTCATTCAAAATAATCTACCACCATGTCATTAAGCCACTTAATTAATTTCAACTCTCATAGCGAAGGCTGCGTGTCTTTGCTTATGAGCATGATAGACCATTTTTCTTTTTGGGAGCTTCACGAGTTTCAAGTAGGTCTAGACTTTTATCTTGCTGTAAACACGCTTAGCCATGAAAGCTCAGTGCCACTTTGGCGCTACAGCAAAAGCAGCGACTTTCTTAGACTCATTTGGTCAGACAAGACCAAAGACACCATTAGCAGCCCCCCAAAAAGGATTGAGAAATTTTGTCCCCCTCTAAGCACAATAACCCAAAATCTAAGAACAACTGACCCTAAAAAAATTAGCCGTTATTTAGCAGAAACAAAGCAGGAGTCAGTTCAAAGAGCGATCTGCCGCAGCAAAAATTCTAAAGGTTTTTGTAATATTGAAATTTTATAAGAAATTTAATTATTTTCTCATATGTTCTCTGCGAGGATCGGGAGGCAAAGCAAGTAATTGCTCTTTTTGATAAACTAATTCTTCGCGACTTTCAGCAACCAGCTCAACAGTTTGACTCATTTCGATTGCTTCAACGGGACAAGCTTCTTCGCAAAAACCACAGTTAATACAACGTCCAAAATCTATTTGAAAAACCTTAGGCCTACGCTCCCTTAGTTTTTGCTCGGGAAACTCTTCGGCTTCAATATAAATAGCTCTCGGAGGACAAACGACTTCACAGAGTTTGCAGGCCACACAAGCTTCCTCACCAGATGAAGCTGTGTTTAACCTAGGCACACCACGGTAGCCGGTCGGTAAATCAACAGCTACATCGGGATAACTAATACTCGATTTTTTGCGAAACAAAAATCGCAGCGTTAACAAAAGACCCCTTATGATTTCGGGGATATAGAGCCTTTGCAACCAAGGCAGAACTTTAGAAGATGCCATTCCCTATGAAATATAACCGATATTAGCGATCACGTAAACGCGCCATTTTACGTTCGTCGTCACGTTTTTTAAGGTCTTGTCGCTTGTCTGACTGAGCCTTACCTTTTGCAAGCCCCAACAAAAGCTTAGCCCAACCACGCTTAAAATAAAACTTAAGAGGTACGATCGTATAACCCTTTTGCTCAGATAGAATTTTCATTTTTTTAAGCTCGCGCTTTTTCAAAAGAAGCTTTCTTTTCTGCTGCACTTCATGATTAAAAAATGGGCCCCCCTGTCTGTATTCAGCAATATGAGCCTTGAGGAGCAGTAATTCACCTTTGTTGTTAAATTGAGCGAAAGAATCAAGCAATTGAATTTTACCTAGTCGGCAGGATTTCACCTCTGAGCCCTGAAGCACAATTCCAGCCTCAATGGTTTCTTCAATTTTAAAATCATGTCTCGCTCGGCGATTTTCAACAACTGGATTATGAGCTTTTTTTACTTTTATTTTTTTGCTCATTATTTTTTATCCGAAAGCACTCCACAAGAAACTATTTTTTGTAAGGCTTCTTCAACACTTAGATTGCTTTGTTCCACATCAGATTTTTTATAAATCAGCACATAGCCACTTGTAGGGTTAGGCGCTGTTGGCACAAAAACAACGCAGTCGCTCTCACCATCATCTCCGGTCTGAAAAGCCAAAGAACGGCAATTCTGATGCGGAAATGGAACATACAACACTTTTTTAAAAGATGATTCATCTACATCACTCGATAAAAACATTGATGAAATTTTTTGTATTGTTTGATAAATAGCACCCAAAATTGGCAACCTAGTTAGAACTCTTTCAAAAGACTTCGATAAAAATTTACCAAAGATTGTTTTAGTCATGATTCCAAAGAAAATAATTAAAATCAAAAAACCCAACAAACCAACTCCCGGCAGCCGGAAAGAATAGAATTCCAATCGAGGGATCGCCGGAAAAAATTTAAAAAACAAATCATCAACCAAACGAACAACTACCCACAAAATCCAAATAGTTCCTGCAATGGGCAAAAAACTCAACAAGCCTATAATGAAATTATTCTTTAAGGTCCTCATGGAGTCCATTTTACATTAAATGAAAAATAATAGTGTTTTTGACCACTAGAAAGAAAATTAATTCTTTGGTGCCAGCCTAAAACAAATTTTTGTATGGAAAAAAGAGCTCCTAAGCCGACAATAGACTGGTTCGAATCAAAATAATTATTTGGCAAGGCAGAAAAGGGACTGCGCCTAAAGCGATAAGCAAAAATTAAATCAAGGTAAGACTTAAGCTTATATTTTGTGGCCAGCGCAAAATCAAAAGTATTGCGAGATTTAAAATCATGAGTTTGACTTTTTAATTTAGGTAAAAAATACGAGAGCTTTAAATAGGGCGATGGCATTGCCTGCCACCACGTTCGTTGAAGCAGCAAAGCCATAGTGAATTTCTTAGATAAACGGCTCTCTATATTTAAGTTCAACTGAGAGGGACTAAAAAAGTAAGAAAGCTCACCTGAGGCCATTATTTGAAAAGGGTCATCACTAAATGCGCTTAGAGGCAATTCTCCCTCGATATTCATATTTAACTTAGCCTGCACTCTGTGCCAATAAGCTAATGAAGTGCGCACCGCCTTCCACCTTGAGGACCAACCAAAACCCCAAGATAAAAGCGGTCGAAAAGAAGACTCCACTTTTGAGTTTGTTCCTTCATCCGAAAAATCAAAGCGCGCATTTGAACTAGCTTCAAAATAAAGCGGAACAGAAAGTCCGACAGAATGTGATTTTGTAATTTGATAATTGGTAGCAAAAAGCATTTGCGGCGTCTGTGATCGATGAGACCAAAAGCTTTGTTTTTCTGTAGCTGAGGCGCTCTCGATATGGCTGATTTCTCCAACTGGAAAATAGGCTAGCGAAGCTAAAGAAAAATTTTTCCATTTTCCAGACCAGGATACATTTACATGGCGGCTGTGCCTTGCAGAGGATTCAGTAGAGTACTGATAAGCAGAAGAAAATGAAAGCTGAGTTTTCTCAAGTTGCCAAGCAGGGTTATGAGCCAATGCCCAAGCCTCGTTGTGGCTATAGGAGGAGAGCGCGCCAAGGCTAGACACATTGGCTCCACCAAGCAGTAGCTCATCCCAACTACGGCCCCACAATTCTCTTGCGTTAAAAAAAAGTATAGCCAAACAAAGTAGCTGTTTAAAAGAAATCAATTTAAAGCTTTCCTCTGACGACTGTTCTCAAGCCACAAGTCATACCACTCACTTGGATCAATTGAATCTGGCCTTCTGGTAGAAAAATCCAACGGCACTTCTTTCCATAAAGTTCTCAACATTTTTCTACGCTGTTTAAAAAAACTTCCCACAAAATTAACTGCCTCATCATATAAGACTTTTTGCTCGGTCGAATCACCAAACTGATAACTCTTTTTAGCTGATCGCTCTAGACTGAGAACCGCACTGTCGACCTTGGGTGCCGGCGTAAAACTACCAGCCGCCACAACAAAGTCCCTTTCGGCCAAAGCCAACCAAGCTTGTCTTATCGAGGATAGACCGTAATCTTTTTTACCAGGCGCAGCAAGTAAACGATCTACTAGCTCCTTTTGCAACATGAAAGAAAAGCGAGCCCCGGACTTAGAATGCCTAAGAAACCTAAAAAGAAGCGCTGTTCCAATATAATAGGGCAAATTGCCACACACCACCCAATCGGCAGGAGTCTCAGACTCTCCGAAAAAATCCTCTAATGGATGCTTTAAGGCATCTGCTTGAATCAATTTTACACGTCCCTCATCTAGCTCTTTTTGAAAGCGGCTATGAAAGGACCCAATACAATCTGGATCTATTTCAACACAAAGCAGATTTAAACCTTTGTCCAAAAGAGCACGTGTTAGGGCCCCCGGACCAGATGCTAATTCAAGCACAGGCCTTTTGCCTTGATCGGACAATGCGTAAATCCGCGCAGCTATTTTTTCTATAACTCCTTTATTGTTTAAAAAATTTTGGCCTAAATGTTTTTTGGCTTGAGGATTTTTCACAACAAAGCCCTTGAACGCAGTTCATTACAATTATGTCTCTCTTGTTGAACCCAAGCCGCCGCTCCAATCATAGCAGCATTGTCCATACACAAAGATAGTTTTGGTGAAAAATAACATAGTTCATTTTCATTAGCCCAAGCCTCAAGAAGAGTTCTTAATCTCAAATTTGCCGCCACTCCTCCACAAAGAATCAAAGACTTGTGCTTTGTTAAATCAATCTTGGTGGTTGAGCGCTTTAAGCCAGCCAATAAAGTTTGACAAATAGCCTCTTGAACCGCCCAACAAAATTCTGCTAAAGCAAGATCAGTAGAGTCACGTAAAAAATATCGAATAGCTGTTTTTAAACCCGAAAAAGAATAACCTTGCTTAGCTTTCGGCTGAGGCAAGGCTTTAAAATACTCTTGTGCCTTAGATAAATCAGACATACATGCGGCCTCTTTTTCAATAGCTGGACCTCCAGGATAGTCAAGGCCAAGCAGCTTAGCCGCTTTATCAAAACATTCACCGGCAGCATCATCAGCAGTGTCCGCCAAAAGTTGGCAGTCCAAATTAAAGTCACAACTTAAAATTTGACTATGACCACCCGAGGCCAAAAGAACAACTGCCGGAAAAATTTCTTTCGCTTGTTCCCTCAAAGACAAAGTAGCTTTTCTATTCAAAAGCACCGATGCAACATGACCACGCAAGTGGTGCACTCCCACAAAAGGCAATTGCCAACCACTAGCCAAACCACGCGCAAAACTTGATCCCACCACAAGGGGGCCGATAAGTCCGGGACAAGTTGTTGCCACCACCTTAACAATTTTAATCTGATCTTTTTTTATGATTTCTTCAGCTTGTTTATATAATTTATTTAGAGCTAAAAAGTGCTGGCGACTGGCTAGTTCGGGAACCACCCCTCCAAAATTTTTATGTATCTCGACTTGGCTTATTGTATCTAAAAATTGAATTTTGCCACAATCATCGACCACGGCCATTGACGTGTCATCACAGCTCGATTCAACAGCAAAAAGACTACTCATTTAGAGTACTTACTAACAAATTGAGGCAAAATGAACAAACTCTTTAATTTCAGCAAAAAAAACAACAGTCTTTAACAAAGGTCTGCACAGGCGAAAAAGCTTTAATTTATAGCTCTTTGCCACCAATCGGCATAATGCTCAAACAAGTTTTCTGGGGTTTTTGTTTTTTTTAATTCAATTTTTTTGGCCTCAATAGCTTGAGGAGAATCTGGAAATCTTTTTAACAATTCAGAATAAAAAAGCTCGCCTTCTTGATAACGACCAAGCCTTTTAAAGCTAAAGGCCGATCCCTGCCAAGCAATAGATGTGGACTTATATTGAGGAAAATTATCAATAATATGATTAAAGGCAAAAATGGCTTCTTTATAATTTTTTAAATTGTATTCCAACATGCCAACGAGCACAAAAGAAATATATCGTTTTTTATATTTTGGATAGCTTTTGGCAAGCTGACGAAGCAAAGGCAAAGCCTCGCTATATTTCTTTTCATGAATCAAGTTTACAATCGATTGCCAAAGCAAGTCTGGACCTTTTAAGTTTTCAACTCTTTTGGCGGGATTTTCTAGCTCACCAACCAATTCAAGTGAAACAGGCTGAGCTCTTTCAATTATTTTAGATTTTTCTTTATAGAGTTCTAAGTCACGGTTTTTTTCTTCTAATTGATTTTTTAAAACAATATAGTCTCTGAGTAATTCTTCCCGACTTTTATCTTTTAGGGTTTTTTCAAAAGCATGAGCATCATCATCAACAGTTACAATTTTTGTTGGATCTTTATATTCTCTTTTTCGAAGCATCTCACTGGTGGTCACACAGCCGCTAAAAAGAATTAATAACGCAAGCGCAAGCCTCACAGGTCAAGCTCCTCAGTAAGACCCGAAACTTTTCTTCTTTCGGTACGATACTCCGCTCTTTCGGCCTGTCTTCTGGCATTAAAAGCAGACTTGCGGGCTTCTTCAAAAGAATTGGCTGCAAAGGAAGATTTGGCCTGCCAATATTCACTTTCGGCTTTTCGATAGTGGTCGGCAGCTTTTTTTTCAGCACGAACTCTTTTGGCAGCCTTCAAGGCGGCGCTGGCATACACCATTGCCGCCACTGGAGGCTTTGAGCTACTACAAGCACTTAAAACAAAAACAGTTCCGATAAGAATGAGTCGTTTCACAAAATGATCTAATTAGTAGTACCTGTTACAAATTCAACACGTCTGTTCTGAGACCAAGCTCCATCATTTGGAGAAGGATCCACGGGTCGCTCTTCACCATAACTAATTGTGCTCACTTGATTTTCACTGACACCTTTTTGGTATACCAAATAATCTTTTACGGCAGCCGCTCGGCGCTCACCTAGGGCCAGATTGTATTCCTCGGTTCCACGCTCATCGCAATGACCTTCGATTTGTATGGCCACACTTGGGTTGCTTTGCAACCATGCTGCATGAGCTTCAAGATCATTTCTAGCCTGAGAGTTTAATGAAAAAGAATCATAATCAAATCGCACTGATGACAATTCAGGCAAAGCTTGTCCAAATTGCATTGCAGATTCATCTAATGGGGCAGCCTCAGTCACTCCGTCGAAGCTCTCTTCGCCAAAACTCTCTCCTTCAAGATTGACTCCATCAATACCTTCACCTTCAAGCGGCTCATCTAGTAAAACATCTTCGCCAGTATATTCCTCGTCTTCTATAACGTCTTTTTTTGAACAAGAGCTCATAAATAACCCTAGAGTCAAAAAACACATGACCAATAACTGCGAAAACCCTGCATCTTTGCTAAATTTCATTATCAATGCTCCTTTATTTTAAAGCTAAGCTAAGTTCCTTGCTTTCTTACTATTTTAAACCACTTTTGATTTTTTTCCTCCCTCTTTTGCTCTGCGGCATTTTTTCCTCCGCCCATGCAAGTGATTATCTCGAAAGCACCATTAGCTATCAAAATTCAAAGGGATTAAAAAAAATAAAAATTTACTTTCCCAAAGACCTGTCCGAACACTCACAAGCCTTGCTAATAAAACTTAGCAAAAAAAGCCTAATTAGAGCTGAAGAAATATTGGGAGTGCCCCTTGAAGACAATACAGATGTATATTTCGACGGAGAATCAAACTTTCACAATGGCTTGAGCACCGTATTACCTCAAAGCAGAATCTATGTACACTTAGCGGCCCCTAAGCTCGGTTCTGGCTTAGGGATATATCGAAACTATCTTTTCGAAACCCTCATTCATGAATGGGCCCACATGATAGCTATTCAATCTAGGGCAGGTCTCTTTAGAGTCTTGGGTTGGTTCTTTGGGAATAGCTCTAGCCCAAATTCTTCTTGGCCTCGCTGGCTCCATGAAGGCTTAGCCGTTTGGGCCGAAAAACAAAGTTTTAAAAATCAAGCAAGTGGTCGACCGCATTTTGGTACAGTCGACATGGATCTAAGAAGATACGCTGAATACATACAAAGAAAAAAGCAAGACCCACTCTCTGCTCGAAAGCTAGATGCTCAAAAAGCTTTTTACAAAATTCACTCGGGCACGATTCCTTATCATTTTGGTTATTGGCTCGTAAATGAATGGTTAAAAGCTAACAATTTAAGAACTCCTGCCTCATTTATAAACGACTCTTCTAATAGCTTTGGTTTTAGCTTTCGGCGCACAATGAATACTCGAAAAGTAAGCATAGATGAGTTACGAAAAAATCTTTACTTAAGATCTAAAAGCTTAACTTTAAACAAAGCCTCACAAAAAAGAAAAGAAGTAGCCAGTGCGACACAAATCTATGGACTGAATCGCTTCTTCCATAAAGACAAAATCTATTTTTCTTGGATCGAAAAAAAAGATACGAATCAATTTTCCATAATCACATATGACCCAAAACTAAAAATAAAAAAAACAAAAATCTGGAAGCACAAAAATTTTTTACCTAGAAAAATTGCGAAAGTTGACGGAGAATTTTGGCTCGCATCTGCCATTAAGAACAAATCCTTACTACAAAACACCTTTTATGACCCTTTCGAAAAAACCGAAGAACAGCTCCTGCTCATGTCTAAAGATTTTAATGTTATTTGCACATTTAATTTGAAAGAAAAATTAAAAGATTTTTCTTTCAACAAAGACTCCACACTAACTCTCACATTAAAAAGCGATCTAGAAAAATGGCATATAATTACCAGTTCAATAACAAAAAATTGCCTCCTAAAAAATAAAAAATGGCACGCCTTTAGCCGCACGGCCTTTGAACGTTTGTCGAATGCCAAAAGTCATAAAAAAATTATTTACAGTCGGGCAAGGGCTTTAGATTCATCCCAAGAAGAAATTGTATTTGGCAACAAGGTTGTTTCTGCAAAGCTGCCCCTAATACAAGCAGCTATTCTGCCTAAAAATAATTCAGCTTGTTCAAATTGTTTCTTAGCTGCAACACGTAGCAAAGAAAATATTAACCCGGTCTTAGTCAAGCTCGATGAGGGCAGAGCTTTTCATTACCCCAGCAAAACAGGCTATACAGAATACACTAGTGACGGAAAAGACATTTTATTGCTAGAAAAATTATGGGATAAAGATGTGCTCTATTCTCTACCTCTTCTCGAGTATTCTTCATTGAATTCGTTTAGAGTGAAGCAAAAAACCACTAGCACAGCCATAAGATCGAGAACCGTTCCTCACAAACTAAGTCAAATTAAAACAAAAAATTATTCTGCGCTTGGGAGCCTTTTGCCTTCTTTTTGGTACCCATTAGCCACAGTAATACCTGGAGGATTTTTTATTGGTGGCCAGAGTTTTTTTGAAGACATACGTAGAAGATGGGGAGGTAGCTTAACACTAGCCTATGACTCAACAACCAAAAAACCCTTAGCACTTAGTCAATTATATAGAAAAAATCTTGGACTCGGCATTTTTCACACAGCTAGCGTCTTCGGAAATTACGCTCCAAATTCCTATCCCACAAGTGGCGGCGCCTATATCGTTCAAAACAAATGGAACGCGGGAATAAATTTAGCGGGCTCAGCGTACTTAAGTTCTCACTGGAGATCTCGTCACGGCTTAAAGCTAAGTTACGTTCAGGCAAGCTCAACAGCTTCTCTACCAGCCTACAAAGGCATGATTGGTTCTATCTCCCATGGTATCAGCAGCCACCATGGTCGCTCAGAACACGACCCAGCACTAAGGCTTGGCAAACAAAAAAGCGGCCTAAATTTTTCGCAGCGACTCTCATTTTTCAAAAACTTCGCCTATGACGCTTCACTTTTTCTGCAGTTTAAAATCAGTAAAACTGGATTTGGTATAGGCAATCAGTTTGGCATAAGCGGCAGGCACAATTTTCCAGCGATTAGTTATGAGTTTGGTGGTATCGACACTATTTCATTTTTCAACAATTCATATTTAACAAGAGGCTTCCCATCTCGTTTTTTTAGTTTTGCCCGCAAAATAGTCAGACATAGTGTCTATTGGGGTTTTAACCTTTTTGATTTTGACAAAAGCTTAAGTTGGAATCGGCTAGGAATTAGCTCTATAGACTTAAAATTTTTAGCCGAAGCAACGAGCTATGATTCGTATAATATTAATTCTCCCTTTAAACTCGGGCTTCAATATTTTGCTAGCTCTGGCCTAGAGCTAGATACTTATTTTCGCTTTATTCATTACACTAATATTAAAAGCTCATTTGGCGTGTACAAGGGTTTTGGCAAATTTGGAGAATGGAGATGGGCGCTGAAACTGTCTAGCTCCTTATCTTTATAAAAGCGTCAAAAAACCAAAGCTCTAAGCCCTTCTAATAATTGTTAAAATAATGAAATGGAAATCAATTGTCCTTCATGTAGCAAGCCTCATAACACTTCTGATCACAGCAATGAATTCGAAATCAATTGCGAATGTGGTTACTCGATCATTATGCCAGACGAAGAAGCTTTAGCAAAAGATGCGGAAGTAAAACTAGCTCAAGCAGAACAATCAATGATCAATGAAGAACAAAGAGATGACAACATAGTCGATTTCGCCGAGCAAAACCCCGTTTCCTCTTCAGATAAAATTCCAGAGGGATCTGTGGCAGAAGAAAGTGCATCAGCCCTTTTTTCAGCAGAAGAAATCCTTAAAGAAAAAGAAAGCTCTGTTAGCCATCTCGGAACATTTACATCATCAGGTAATTTGGCCGAAAAAATCTCGCAGCTAGACGACATACCTACAATCAAAGGAGATATTAGTGAACCAGATCAACTTCCAGATAAAATGGTTTATGACTCATTCGAATTAAATCGCGCGAACGCAGATATAGAGCCCGAAAGCCTAGTAGCAAACAATATGGAAGTAGAAAGCGTAATAAACGAAAATACCCAAAGCCAATTTGGTGGACAAAATATCGTGAAACGAACACAACTGGCTTCAATCCACCAATATCTAGGCCCTAACTATGATTTAACTATTTTAGATCTAGATCAAAATTCTAAAACAAAATTAATACGTCTTTGCCAAAGTTTTTTACGAAACCGTATGTGGCTCGAAAACGAGCTTAGTAAAAATGATTTCGATATAGACGGCATTAAAAACTCAGAAAAAATACAGAATGTGCCTGAAATTCTAGCTGTTGAAATTTATCTACGCTGCTACGAACTAGGCGGTCGATGTGTTTTTAAGCAACAAAATTAAGGCTCTATTCATAAAACTTCTAAAAGGCTTTCGAATTCCATAGCTCTAGAAGCTTTTAAGTAAAACAACTGCTTTCTCTCTTTCAAATCTTCGACAAGATCTGAAGTACAAAAATCTTCCTTTGTTTTGAAAAGTAGAAAATTAGATTCAGTATCCTTAGGCCACTCTTTCCCTATCAAAACAACTTTATCAAAATGGGCTTTTTTCGCACGCAGAAAATTCCAACAGTCTCTATGTAATTTTTTGGAAAGCTCGCCTAAGTCAAGCATATCGCCCAAAATCAAAACGAGAGAAGATTCACTTTTTTCAGCTTGTAAAATAGCTCCTTCCACACCTTTTTTTAAAGAAGAAGGATTGGAGTTGTAATAATCAGAAATTAATTTTGAAGAACTCGAAAGCTCAAGCAAATTTCCTCTTTGCTTTAAGACTTTTAACTTCTTAGACAAAGACCTTGTTTCACTTTCATCAAAAGCAATAGCTTCTGCAAAGGCAAGGGCCAAAGTGGCGTTGCGCTGGATAATTGGATTTTCAAAAGAAAATTCATAGCTTTGCTTCAGCTCCAGAATCTTCCACTTCGGCTGTTTGGCTGCGATCAACAATGTCTCATCACTTGGAATATAAACTTCTTGCGAAAAATCAAATAACTTAATTTCTTCACTAAGAACAGTTTCTATTTTTTTGAATTCTTTCATATGTTCATAGCCAATAGAAACCATAAGAGCGTGATCTGCTTGTAACAATTGAGCGTGCTGTTGCATATCGCCAGGACGATCAATCCCCACCTCTACGATTGCCCACTCAACATCAGCACGTAACTTTTCTAGGGTTTTAGGAATACCTAAAAAGCCATTCTGAGAGGCTTGAGTTTGTATGCACTTATACTTAGATGAAAAAATCTGTGCTAAAAATTCTTTGGTGCTGCTTTTGCCATTACTGCCAGCAACCGCAACTATTTTTGTTTTAAATTTTCGCCGAAAAATCCCTGCTAATTCTCTATGGGTATTTCGTATATCTTCTACTTCGATAATTCGCGGATCAGCTAAATTGAACTTATCAACAAAGCCCTTTGCCACAAAAACAGCCAGGGTTTTTTTTTGCAAAACTTCTTTGACGTAGTTATTGCCATGGGAGTTATTTCCCGGCAAAGCAACAAAGATTCCATTTTCTTCATCAAAGTCACGTGAATCAGAAGAAAAAAAACTCGCCTTAGCGCATATTTCGAGAACTTGGCTCACCTCTTTAATTATGCCTTAGGACCACAAAAGGCGCACTTGCTTTTTAAAGAAATTTCCTCTTTCTTCAAAAGATATAAACTCATCCTGACTGGCGCCACCGGGGCTAAGTAGAAGTACGTCAGATGGCTGCAGAGTTGACTGAAGATAAGACAAAGCTTCCGATAAATTACTAAAACTTTCTTCGCTGCTAAGCAGATCTTTAAGCAAACTAGAAGAAGCCCCAAAAGGAATCCAATGGAGTCTTTTTTCTTCAACTTTTTTTAAGGGAGACCAATCGTGATTCTTATCCTTGCCGCCGACCAAACAATATACTTTAGCTGTTTCTTTTTTTAAAACTTCTTTTAAAGAAACCAAAACTCCATTAACTGTTGTGCTTTTGGAATCATTATAAGCAGCAGCTATTTTCGTAACCGGAATTGCTTCAAGCCGGTGAGGCAGACCACGAAAGTTTTTTAAACTTTCAAAATAGCTCTCAGGCCAAGCAGCCAGCTCACCTAGTTTTTTTGCTAATGATAAATTTTGAATATTATGAACTCCAGTAATTCGACTTAAGCCCTTCCATTCTTTAGTAAAATGCACCTTAGCCAACTCATCCTCTGACAGAAATTCTAAAAAGGATCTATTATTCTCGTGGCTTATAATTTTACCAGACACAGCAGCCAAGCTACTTTTAACCCTATAATATTCCTCTAAAGAACTGTAGCGATCCATATGGTTGGGCATAAAAGGCGTAAAAACTGAATAATTAGAATGAAAGCTGGCTTTTAACTCTAGTTGATAGCTTGAAAACTCTAAAACTACTTTTTGATAATCGCTATTATTTTTTTCTAAAAAAAATTCTGAAAGCGGCGTGCCGATGTTTCCAGCCAAAAAGCTTTTAAAACCTGCTTGCTCCAAAGAGTTATGAATGGCAGTAACAACCGTGCTTTTACCAACAGATCCCGTCACCGAAATAACTTCTTGCTGTTTAAGCAAGGGCAACAATAAAGTCATTTGATTTTCGACACGCAGTTTATCTTTTACTTCTTGAATCCAAGCTGTCTTCAACGGATATCCAGGTGAAAGAACAAGAACTTTAATTTTATTATTTTTAACAAAGTCAGCTGGACTGCATTCAAAATCGGACAAAGACTTGTCGTCGTCGTAACAATAAAAATCTTTTTTTCGTTTAGCACCTGCGGACTCTAACAAACGCAGAAAAGAGCGAGCCGATTTGCCCATTCCCACAACAAGCAAAGGATAAGTCCAAGGCCACTTCACATACTTTTTATAGCTCAGCACACAGAAAAGGTGTCTATCTACTTTTACAGTTAGGGCGCGTCATTGATAGTGTATATCCAAATAGTTACACCCAACATGACGCGCCCTAACTGTAAAAGTAGATAGACACCTTTTGACTTTTGAATGTTATTGACAAGTTGGCGCTCATAAAGTGATTAGAGTTCATGAAAAATTGTTTTACTCTTCTATTGCTTATTGCACCACTTCATTTTCTTTTTTCTGATGAGAAGTTACAAGATATGACGGGCGAATCACCATTAGTAGTACCAGAAGAGGATGAAGCCAATCTTATTCTTTTTATTCAGCATGAAAATCCAGAAAGAATTCAAAGTGGCTTTGATGCTTTAGACATTATGTTAAATGCAGCAAATCTAGACATTGATATTTCATTGGGTGACATTAGACTCGAACTAGAACGTATTGAAAGCGATTTACCAGACACTTTTAGCAAAAAAAACTGGGATGGATTTATTCAAAACAACCCTTTATGGGAGGCTCTTAAAAAATTTCTGGCACTACAATATGTATATGAGAGAAGCAAAGCTGCGCTCTTGGCCAAGAATGCAGAAATTCAGCAAGAACTAAGCTCTAGCTTTGTAGAGGAATACCTTCTTAGACTTGATGAAGTAGAAAGAGTATTAGAAGAAAATCGAAGCTACTTGTTAGCCAGGGGAGGAAAAATTGGCATTGCTCATTTCTTAAACTTCTATACAGATCTTTTTTTTGCTGAGACATGGAACAGTTATGTTTTTTTAGAAGCCGGATACAGAGAGGGATTCAAACGAAAAAAACTTAGTTTTTCTCAGTATGTTTTTCTTTGGGGAAAAAAAAGAATAAAAACAATCAATAGGAATAGCCGATACAACAGTCTACTTTCTCGCTACCGCAAGCTAAGGTTTTTATATTTTCGTGATCTACAGGCCTGCGAAATTTTTTTAGGAAAAAATTTAGAATATTACTACCTCTCTCCAAATGAGCGCTTTGAAGTAAAGTAGTTTATTATTAGCTTACTATGTAAGCATTTCTGAGAAGGTGCCGTTGCTGTTGGCGAAGCTGTTTCTAGATGAGCCCATTAATTGTAGGGCCGTTAAATGTAAATTGGCTAGAGGTTTGTCGCGAAAAGAAAAAGTGTTTCCGGCCTTCAAGCGGCCACCCGCTTTACCAGCCACTAATATAGGTAACTGATTATAGCCATGGCCCTGATTCATCCCACTACCGTACAAAACAAAAGAATTATCTAAAAGTGATGAGCCATCTATGTCTTTTTTTTCGTTTAAATTTCCAATTAAGTAGCGAAAAAGCTCTATATTATGCCGATCAATTTTCTTTAAAGCACTCTTCCAATTAGGTTGTTCATAATGCTGATAATGATGGTGGGTATCGTTTAGACCAAGATATTGAAATTCTAAATTGTTTACGTTACCCTGCGACCTGTTAAACATCATAGTAGCAACTCTTGTTGCGTCACACTGAAAAGCAAGAGTTAGTACATCTGCCATAGCTTTAATGTGTTGATCATAACGAAGATTGCTCCCAGGCCTACTGCCGGGCTGACATACAGCGCCTACTGGCTGTTCAATTCCTGCACTTTCAGTTTCGTAAGTATTTTGTATTTTTAGCTCAAAATCTCTTATGGAAGCTAAATATTCTTCTAACTTTCCTTTATCGCTTCTTCCAAGACGACTGCGCACTGATTGCGTGTCCTCTTTTACATAATCTAAAATACTTTTTTTAAGTTCAAAACGTCTAGTAATTTCTTCTAGCTGTGCTGGACTTGCAAGACTCTGGCCAGAACTAGGCGTAACATTTGCAACAATCCGATCGAAAGCTTGAGCTGGATTAAGAATAGGAACTTTTTGATTTTGATTTGAACCCCAAGAAATGCTTTGACTAAAAGCCCTAGAGTAACCAAGTGATGTACCTGAAATAAAATGATTGTTTGGACCTAACTGTATAGATGGTAAAGCAGTTTTATTTCCAAAATTATTAGCCATAACTTGATCAATAGAAATAGAATTTTTTACTCCGTTCCGTGGGTCTGGAGAAACAGAAGACAAATAAGCGGCTGTATGGGCCATATGATCGCAAGGACGATCGAGTTTAGCAGATCGATTTCTAAGATCATTCACACGAATAATTTGCGAGCGCATATCATCCAAAGGACTTAAACTCTCATTAAAGTTCCACCCATCGTTAATCATGCCATTTGGTACAAAAATAGCTAGATAGCGTAATTTCTTTTCAGAATTATTTTGAGAGCGCAGTTTACGATTGTAAAGCATAGCGCTCAGCATTGGTAAAGCTAAGCTCACTCCACTACCCCTCAAAAAAGTCCGCCTATTTAAATGCCAAGATTTTTTCATTTTTATCGCTGCTTCCATCATTTTATAGAAATATGAGTCAATGGATTGTGAAAATCGGGTTAAGATTGCATTTTTCACACAAAATTAACAAATTAAATTGCGATTAAGAGTTAAAATTTCATAATGCTACTCGTTTTGCTCTTAGCAGTCCCTTTTTTAAGTTCCTGTTTAGACCTGAGTACTGGAGTACGTTTTTCAAACAATAGTCCAGGAAGCACCAACCCAACCATTCCTCCAACACCGCTTCCGCCCACCGAAAGCACATGCAAACTAAACGAAATAGCCAATAAAGATGTACAAAGACTCAGCATCGATGAATATCGCTACAGCGTTGAAACAGCTACTGGTCACACTCCACTGGCTCTTCAAATTTTTCCACCAGAAGCTTCACAACATGGCTTTAACAACAACGCGAACATAATTGGCGTTGATGCTGAACGCTTTGAAGTATTTTGGCAAATGGCTGAAGAAAGCGCTGAGGCTCTCTCTAAAAATTCTTCTTTAAATCCCTGTCTCACCAACAAAACTCCAGAATGTGTGCAAAGTTTTTTAACCATGCTTGCACAAAATCTTTTACGTAAAATTGATGTTAGTTCAAATGTAAATAAAATAACTTCAGAAATTTTCGACATTGTTAATATCCAATCAGGCTACGATGACGCCTTTAAAGCCAGCTTACTTTCATTATTAATTTCGCCAGAGTTTATATACAAAGTAGAAAGATACAATGGCAGTCAAATTAGCCAAGAAGCCCAAATAAACAGAATCTCTTTTTTCTTAACTGGAAAACATCCCGATCATCTAAGCATGTGGTCCGCTCAAAATATTTCAAATAGTAATGACCCTATGACTGCTCAAGTAGAAAGGTTGCTTTCAGAAGAAAAAAACATTGAAAAGCTAGTGGATAATTTTTTTATGCAATGGCTTGGTTTGCGTAAAATTTCAACTTTAAATCGAAGCAACCTAGGAGGAGATGAGGATCTTTTAAAAGACATGCTTTCTGAGACTCGCCGTTTTATGATCAGCGCCGTTAAGAATAATTTGCCTCTAAAAAATCTCTTTGATCACCCAGAAAGAACAGTGAATAAGCGTCTAGCCAATCACTACGGACTCAGCCACTCGGGAACAAACGACGACTGGGAAAGATATCAAAGTCCTGCGGGAATTCTTCGTCACGCAAGTATAATGACCATCACTGGTAGCCCTTTTGACACGGACCCAGTGAATAGAGGCATTTGGGTCTTAGACAGTCTCTTATGCAGTAAACCACCAGATCCGGAGGTTAGTTTAACTAACACAGACAACGGACCTACTGATTATAGCAAAAGTAAAAGAGAGCGAATAGAAACAATCCGTTCTGCCCCTACCTGCATTGGCTGTCACGTAACAATCGACCCCATTGGCTTTGCCTTTGAAAATTATGACAGCCTTGGACGCTGGAGAACTAAAATCAATGATTTTAATATCGACGCTTCGGGTACCTATGAAAACACACCCTTTAATGACGTAGATGGCCTAATTAATATTATAAAAAATCATAAAAACTTACCAGGTTGCTTTGTAGGTAAAATGGTCACCTACATTCTAGGCAGAGAGCTTAGCTCAGAAGAAGTATGTGTCGTTAGTGACATTGTAAAAAGCAATAAAGAAAATAATTACCCATTAAAAGATTTAATTAAAAGCATTAGCCTCTCTCCAATTATGAGATACTAAGAGGATCGTGGATCGAAAGCTTCGCGCACGCCTTCACCAACAAAATTAATTACTACAAGTGTGCAAGCCAAGGTGAGAGCCGGGTAAAAGGCCAGCCACCAAGCATGATCAAAGTATTCTTTAGCTTGATTTAACAACTCTCCCCAGCTGGCAGCAGGTGGCGGCAAACCAAAACCCAAATAATCCAAACTAGCCAAAACACCAATGTTACCTGTTATAGCAAAAGGCGACAAAGTGATAACAGGAGTCAGCGAATTAGGTATCAAATGCTTAGTAAACAACTTAATTCTGCCAGCGCCGAGCGCTCTTGCCGCTTCAACAAATTCTAACTTGCGCAGCTTAAAAAATTCAGCGCGAATATAATAGGATATTCCGATCCAGCCAAAGATCGTGGTCAAAGCGGCCAAAAGAAAAACATTTGGCTGCAAAAAACTCACTAAGATAATTAACAAAAACAAAAAAGGAATAGCGCTAAATATCTCTATACTTCTTTGAAAGATAAAATCCACTCTTCCTCCAAAAAAGCCCTGTATAGCTCCAATCACTATCCCTATAAAGTAGCTCATAAGCCAAACGGCTACAGCAAAAATTAAACTGTTTCGTAAACCATAAACCAGCCTTGCAAATAAATCGCGGCCTTGATTGTCAGTCCCCAGCCAATGACCACCCACCCCCGGAGGAGAAGGGTATTTTTCTAAAGCAGTATTAGTTTCAAAGGGTCCAAATTTATTTAGAGGCCAAAGAACCAATGAATCTTTTAAATCTAATTTTTTATAGTCAATCAAAAGGGGGCCTTTTTCGACACCCAAATCTTTTGACGTTATTTTTTGATAAATTGGAAAATACAAATTCCCCTTGTACTGCAGTAAAATTGGTTTGTTGTTAGAAATAAATTCAGTAAATATTGATATCAAAACAAGAAGAACAACAAAGTACAAGCTACAATAAGCAACTTTGTTGGATTTAAAAGATCTCCATTTTTTGCCATCAGCTACATTACTCATATTAAGAACCACGCTTTTTTGAAAAATCGATTCGAGGATCAATCAAGGCCAAAGTAATATCACTTAACAATATTCCCATTAAGGCTAAAAAGCTTTGGATCACAAGCAAACCCATAATGACATTAACATCTCTTTGTAAGACTGCCTGATAACCCAACAAGCCTATACCATCTAAGTTAAAAATTGTTTCAAGCAAAAGCGAGCCTGCAAAAAAAATTGACAGAATGCTTCCAAAACCAACCGCTATAGGCAGCAATGCGTTTCTTAAAACATGTTTAAAAATAACAGTATTTTCTTCTAAACCCTTCGCTCTAGCTGTTCTGACGTAATCTTTTTGAACTTCCTCTAACATTGAATTTTTCATCAACATTGTTAAAACTGCAAAGCTACCTAACATATAGCAAAAAAGCGGCAATACCATATGGTAGCAGCGGTCCCACACCTTGCCCCAAAAATCCTTCATTTCGTATAGTTCAGAATGCAAACCACCTATGGGAAATAAATCTAAACCAGCCGGACCCAAAAAAGAAATTAAAACAATCGCAATTACAAAAGATGGAATTGAATAAGCAATAAAGACAATTATAGAGCTCATGGTATCAAAGATTGATTTGTGTCTAATCGCTTTAAAAATCCCCAACGGCAAACAAATTAAATAGGTTAAAAAGAACGAAACAATGCCAAAAAAAAGCGAAACTGGAAATTTTTCAACAATAACAGTGGTCACAGGCCTATAATGCACAAAGCTTTCTCCAAAATCTAAAACCAGCATTTTCTTTAACCAAAGAAAGTAACGAATATGTACTGGCTTATCCCAACCAAACTGCTTTTTTAAAGATTCGATAACTTCATCGCTTACCACCGATTGACTCGCACCTGAAGCAGAACTACTTATATTTGAGCCTTGTGAAAATCGTATTTTTTGAAGAGCCTGTTCCACCGGACCACCAGGTGCCAAATTTATTAAAAAAAACGATATTAGGCTTATACCTAAGAGTGTAGGTATAATCGCCAGCGTTCGCTTAATAATATAAATCAGAAAATTCATGCTCTACTGTGGGGTCCAATACTTAATACCCCAACTGTAGGGATAATAGTCTTTAGGCTTTTTTATTTCCTTATGTACAGCCACAAAACGATTAGGCGACTCAAACATAAAAGAATAAGGCGCATCGGCCGCTATTAAGCGAATAGTTTTTTGAACCAAGATTTTTCTTTTTGAGCGATCAAATTCTTTTTGAATATCTTTAATCAGTACATCAACTTCTGGATTTGAATAAGAAACAAAATTTGAGCCACCATTTTTTATACTGTTTGAATGCCAGATTTGCTCAAAGTCAGGCTCAACACGAGAAGACCATCCCATTGTTAAGGCATCGAACTTTCTTTCGTCCATTAATTTAGTAAACAAAGTCCAATCTACTTTTTTTAAATTGCACACAATTCCTACTTTTTTAAGATCTTCTTTATAAACAGTTAAAAACTTTTCAACTCTTGATCCCGAAAAAATAAGCGAGAATTCAAAGTTTTTACCAATACGATCTAAAACTCCATCGTTGTCGCTGTCCTTCCATCCTACTTTGCGCAATAATTCCGAAGCTTTGGCCGGATCATAGGAAATGGCTTCTAGTTCTTGAGGAAAAAATTCGTTGCTCCGGTTTAAGGGTCCAATGGCTTTTTGGGTCAGCCCATAGCTAAACTTTTCGATCATAAATTTACGATTCAAAAGGTGACCTAAGGCTTTTCTGGTATCAGCATGCGCAAACAATGGATTTTTTAAATTCCAAGCAATAAAGCTAAAACCACTTGGGTTTTTATTTTGGTATCGATAGGTATGATAATTTTTTTGAATCTTTTCATGTTGTGAATCAAGTTTCCACTGCTCCGAGTTCATATTAAAACCGCTCCAAAAACCTGACTTTAAATATTGCAACGCAATTTTTGGTTCTTGCACCACCTTAAAAATAATTCTTTTAAAATTAAAAGCATTTTTATGCTGGGGCAAAACTCTTCCCCAGTAATTTGGATTTTTTTCTAATATTATGCGATCGCCCTTTTTCCATTGAGAAAGATTGTACGGGCCACTAGCAAATGTTTTCGTTAAAAGCGGTCCTCTGTTGAAGTCTTTTCCTTCTAATAAATGCTTAGGAAGCAGCATGTAGCCTGCGCCCGCCAATGATAAATTATTATGGTGAACTGTTTTCGCTTTAATTACAAAACGACGTTCATCAATTATTTTAATATTGGGGTCAATTGAACTCAAATGTGCCTTAGAGGACGCGGTGTTGTTTTTGGGATCAAATATAGTTTTTAAAGTAAATTCAACATCGGCGCTTGTAATTGCTTTTCCGTCAAACCATGTAGCACGTTCGTCAATCTCGAACTCAAAACTCATTTTATCTTCAGAAACTTTAAAAGTTTTTGCAATGGCAGGTATCAACTCATAAGTATCTTGATCATAATTCAACAAGGAGTCGTACACGTAAGAGAGTATTCCACCTAAGTTGGCATCATTATCAATATAATAATTAAAACTCGGCACATCAGCATTGATATAAAGACGTAAATCCTGTTTAAAACCTGTGGAAGAAAGCTTGGCATCTTTTTTTGAGCAAGCAGAAAATAATAACAGTGATACGAAACACGCAATAAGGCAAAAATTATTTTTCATAGAAGGCTCCCCTATATATAAGATAATGAATTTATTCAAAAAACGCAACAGTGCTCAGCAAACACTCAAGCGAACAAAACTATAGATAGCCTAATGAAAGCAAAACAAACTACGTAAAAAGACTCTACTTTTTAGCAGCGGCTTCTTGAGCTTTTTTCTCAGCAACTTCTTTTTGCAACTTAGCTTGAATCGACTTTGGAACAGATTCATATTTTTCAAATTCCATAGTGAACTCACCTTTTCCTTGAGTAGCCGAACGCAAATCAGTTGCGTAACCAAACATCTCAGAAAAAGGCACTGTTGCTGTAATTGCAACAAAGCCATCATCACTTTGAGTGTCCAAAATGGCACCACGTCTTTGGTTTAAGCCACCAATAACTGAACCCTGATATTCTTCGGGCACACTAACGTCAACCTTCATAATCGGTTCTAAAATAATAGGTCCGGCTTTTTGATAGGTTTCTCGCATTGCTGCCATCGAACAGAGGCGAAAAGCCATCTCAGAGGAGTCAACTGCGTGATAGGCGCCATCGTTTAACTCAACACCAACATTAATAACCGGCGCTCCAATAAGCAGACCTTTTTGTAGCTGATCTTGAAAACCTTTGTCACAAGCAGAAATATATTCCTTAGGAATCGAACCACCTACAACCTTATTTTCAAAAACGTAATTTTTTTCTTCCTCTGCAGGCAAAGGTTCAATAAAACCACTCACTCTTGCAAATTGACCCGCACCACCAGTTTGCTTTTTGTGGGTGTAGTCCATATCGGCCTTTTGAGTGATTGTTTCACGATAGGCAACCTGTGGCTGACCAACGGCAACTTCACACTTATATTCTCGCTTCATACGCTCCACATAAATCTCAAGGTGAAGCTCGCCCATACCTGATATCAAAGTTTCGCCAGACTCTTCATCGCGGCGAACGCGGAAAGTTGGGTCTTCCTTAGTAAAACGGTTAAGGGCCTTACCAAACTGAGCCTGGTTGTCGTTACTTTTAGGAGAAACAGCCAAGGAAATAACGGGAGCGGGAACGTGCATAGAAGTCATGGTGACTTCTATCGATCCGTCGGTAAAAGTGTCTCCAGAGGCACATTCCACTCCAAAAAGAGCGATAATATCTCCGGCTTTTGCCGAGTCGGCATCATGCATTTCATCTGAATGCATACGCACCAAGCGCGAAACCTTAACTTTTTTGCCATTGTTGTTAATATTATAAATAAAGTCGCCTTTATTAAACTTACCCGAATAAACCCGCAGATACGTTAGCTGTCCGTACTTACCGTCTTCCAGTTTAAAAGCCAAGCCAACAAAAGGTTTTGTGTCGTCGCTGGCAATAACAATTTCTTTTTCATTTTCTTTTTGGTCGAGACCGCGGTTCTCCACCTCGGTTGGATTCGGTAAGAAAGAAGCCACTCCATCGAGAAGTGGTTGCACACCTTTATTTTTATAAGCACTGCCTACAAAAACCGGAGTGAATTTTCGCTCGAGAACCGCCTTGCGAATAACCGGTCTAAGCTCTTCTGCTGTAATCTCTTTTCCTTCTAGGTACTTTTCAGCAAGAGCATCATCAAAGTCAGCCAAAATTTCAATCATTTCGTTACGTTTGGCCGTACACTCTTCTAACAGTTCTGGAGGACAAGGAGTGCGGGTGTCGTTTTCACCAGCGTCTCCCTCAAAAGTTATTTTTTCCATACTCACCAAGTCTACTGAGCCTGCAAAATCATCTTCAGCGCCGATTGGATAACTAATCAAAGCTGCATTATGGTTTAATTTTTCACGCAACTGCTGCACAACTTTAAAAGCATTAGCACCAGCTCGATCCATTTTATTTATAAAGGCTAAACAAGGAACGTTGTAACGCTTCATTTGGCGATCCACAGTAATGGACTGGGACTGAACGCCACTGGCGCCACAAAGAACCAAAATAGCTCCGTCGAGAACTCGAAGTGCTCTTTCTACTTCGACCGTAAAGTCAACGTGCCCAGGGGTATCGATAATATTTACTTGAATATCTTTCCAGCGCACATAAGTGGCTGCCGACTGAATCGTGATCCCTTTTTCTCGTTCCAAATCCATACTATCCATCTTGGCGCCACCGTCACCACCACGAACTTCACGGATTTTATGAATGTTACCTGTGTAAAAAAGAATTCGCTCAGTTAATGTGGTTTTACCCGAATCAATGTGAGCAGAAATACCAATGTTACGAATCACCTCTATAGGATCTGATTTAGCCATACTAATTTGTATTTAATCGATATTTTCTCGGGCTTCCACCGAATAAGCTATTGAAGCTGCTTTCAGCTAGGGAGCGTCATTCTACTTCTTAAGCGCCATTGCCAAACCATGTCCCGTGGGCAGGATATTTGCATCAACTTCGGGATGAGAAAGTAGTAGCTGCCAAGATTGCCTAAGAGCCTTCTTTTGTTTTTCGCCCAAATGCTCCGCCTCCACAAGAAAAAGATCATCTACCAAAAGCAAGGCGCCAGTGTTTAGGTGGGCAATCGACCATTCAAGATACTGAGGATATTGAGTTTTATTGGCATCTACAAAAATAGCATCAAAAAATTCATCTTTTAAATCTTGCTGTAAGAACTCAAGGGCCTCCACTTCAAAAAACTTTAAATCAATAGTTTTTTGCTCCGCCACAGGCAACAAAATTTCTTTGGCTTGGGACAAATACTCAGCATTTCTTTCGAGACAAAACAACTGAGCCCCCGGATTAAGAGCTCGCAAAATCCAAGAAGCACTCATTCCTAAATAACTGCCAATTTCTAAAGTTTTTTTGGGCCTATGAGCTTTTAACAAGAGCTCTAAACAGCGGCCCTCCATTGAAGAAATCTGCTGATGAAGGCGGCCATCTAAAAGAGCTCTTTTGTGTATTTCAAGCTGATGTTCTTCTAGCTGACAAAAGTCCTTCTCAGCCCTGGCTAAGACCTCTTTGTTATTAAATAGTTTTCTCTTCTGTAAATCATCCATGATTCATATGCCGTGTGACTGCTTTTTACAAATTAGCTAAGCCCTCGCAAGCTAATTCTTGCCCCAGTCAGAACATGTGTTAAATAAAGTATTTATGAATCCGCAAACCGAAACACTCATAAAAGAAACCATCAGCAAAAACCCTGTTGTGGTTTTTATGAAAGGCAGCCCAGACATGCCTCGCTGTGGTTTTTCTGCCCAAGTGATTAAAATTTTACGCCAACACAAGCAGCAGCCCTTTGGTGTAGATATTTTAACAGACCCCGAACTTCGTGCAGGCATTAAAGAATTCACTAACTGGCCAACCCTGCCTCAGGTTTTTGTAAAAGGGGAATTTATTGGAGGCTGTGATATTTTAATAGAGATGGACCAAAACGGCGAGCTGCAAACAAAACTTAGCTCAATTTAAGGTCAAAGCTCTTGAAACTCCGCTTTCTTATTTGCGCCGACCCTCTAGAAAAACTCGATACAAAATTTGATTTAGGAGTTTTTGTTTCTGAAGAAATCCTAAGTCGCGAACATGAAGTTTTTTACTGTGACCTAAGCCAATTAAACTTTAGTTTGTCGACAACGGAGTTCTTATCCAAACTACCAGCTTACAAGATCCACGCTGCGGACTCCAGCAAAGCTAAATCTTTTTGGGAACTTGGAAACAAAGAAGAAGTCAACGCCGAAAGCTTTCACGTTATCTTACAAAGAAAAGATCCTCCCGTAGATGCAATCTACAAAATAATTTGCCAAAAGTTTTCAAAGCTACCTAAAAACATTCTGCAAGTTAACAATCCACAATACACAGCAACTCTATCGGAGCACCAACTCCCATTGCAGTACAAAGAATTCAGCGCTGATACATATGTATGTTCAAGCTACAGCGAATTTCAAAATGCTTTTGAGCAAATAGAAAACAAAAGAGTTGTGATAAAACCTGAAGGTGATTTTGCTGGCAACGGAATACGCTTCGAAGTCAAAGCCTTATTAAACGAAGCTAAGTTAAAAGAAATTTGGAACTCCTACCTAAAGAAGCCTGTTATTATACAACCTTATTTAAAAGAAATTCAATCAATTGGTGATTTGCGCATTCTTTGTTTTAACAAAAAAATTCTTGGCTCCCTATTGCGCAAACCAGCTCCTGGGCAAGAACTAGCAAACTTACACCAGGGAGGCTCTGGCCACAAAGGCAATCCAAGTCCAAAACAGCTACTAGCCTGCCAAGCGGTTATGGATGACTTAACTCCTAAAGGCTTATATCTTTTAGGTCTTGATTTTATTGGCGACCACCTAACTGAAGTCAACATCACCTGCCCCACCTTGTTGAAACAAATTGTAAACTTAGACAATCCCCTAGCTCGCAAAACTTTTATTGATGAATGCGAAGGCCTGGTTAAAAGTCTTAGCTAATTTTAAAGCACATAAAAAAGCCCCTTGATGAAGACTTAAGTTCTGCTTATAGAAAGAGACTATGCTCAAAGAAAAGTATCCTAAACTTTCCTGTCGCTACAGTGATTTTCTTAAAGTAGACGGCACTCATAATCTTTACTACGAAGAATCCGGCAACCCCCAGGGTAAGCCAGTGCTCTTTGTTCACGGGGGACCAGGTGCTGGCTGCAAAGACAGCCATAGACAATACTTCAACCCAGAAAAATATCGTATAATTTTATTTGACCAAAGAGGCTCTGGCAAAAGCACTCCTCATGCCAATTTAGAAAACAACACGACCTGGGATTTGATAGCTGACATAGAGAAAATAAGAGAAAAACTCGGCATAAAAAAATGGATGCTTTTTGGAGGCTCTTGGGGAAGCACCCTTTCTCTTGCCTCTGCTCAAACTCACCCCGAACGAGTTACTGAACTTATTTTAAGAGGAATCTTTTTAGCCAGACCTCAAGATTCTCGTTGGCTTTATCAATTTGGAGCGCACCATTTTTTTCCTGAAGAATGGGAAAAATTTATTGAGCCCATTCCAGAGAGTGAACGAGCTACACTGATTCAAGCCTATTACAAATACCTTTGCTCAGAGGACCCAAAGATTAAACTAAGAGCCGCTAAAGCTTTGTCCACCTGGGAAGCATCTATATCTAAACTTTCACCCGAAAAAGAAACCTTAAACAGCGATGACGCCGATCAATTTGCTTTAAACTTAGCCCGCCTCGAATGCCACTATATGTTTCACAATTGTTTTTTTGAAAGTGAAAACTGGCTACTAGAAAACGCGCCTAAAATTAGCCATATTCCTACAATCATTGTCCATGGACGCTATGATATGGTTTGTCCCGTCCAGCAAGCCTGGGAGCTTCACAAGGCTCTTCCCCAATCTAAACTTGAAATCGTGCACGCCGGCCACTCTGGAAGTGAAGTCGCAACCACTGATGCCTTAATCCGTGCGACGGACTTTTTAGCTCAGTAAAAATATTATTTAAGTAAAAAAGAAAAACCTCCACCTCTAAGCTAGCGCAACTTAGAGTGGAGGCTTGAGGCACTGTGGCGGCATTGATCACCAACAGTTCATATAGAATACGAAGCTTTCCCCATCTTCAAAAGAGAAAAAAAATGGCTATGGCAATTTTTTTTAGAGCCCTTACAGAAGGCATTTTAGCTGGCTCTCTCGTGGAATCGCGTGTTAATGTCAAGTCTATGGCGTCAAAAATTTTATGGTCCCCAAGTGTTGACGAGAAAAACAGTTCACAAATGGCCCAGTTCGCTCGCTCCCTTGAAAACAACTCTTCACTCTCAGAAAGTTACCAAAACTTGCACAAATGGAGCGTAAATAATTACCAAGAATTTTGGAGTACCTTCCTGCAAAATAGTGAAATCATTTACAAAGGAGACGCAAGTCCCGCCTTTCAAGCAAGCAAAAGCCACTCTTTTATTGGCGGCAAATGGTTTCCTAATATTCAGTTAAATTTTGCGCAAAACATTCTAGTGGGCGCAAAAGACTTAGAAAAAGCAATTATCGCTTACAAAGAAAGCGAAAAAAAAAGATTTATTAGCGGAAGCGATCTCGAAAGAAATGTTTTGCGTTTAGCAAAACGCTTTAAAGAACTTGGTCTGCAAAAAGGCGACCGAGTGGCTGCTTTTGTTCCGAACACTCCCGAAGTTATTATTGCTATGCTTGCCTGTACATACCTTGGAGCTATTTGGTCTTCTTGTTCTCCTGACTTTGGCAGTCAAGGCGTTTTGGATCGCTTCAACCAAATAGATGCCAAAATATTTATTTGCTCCGACAGCTACACCTACAACGGCAAAAATTATTCACTCCATGAAAAAAATAAATTTATTTTAGAAAATTTAAAGCAAAAGGTTGAAGAAACTATTACAATCCCTTTTGATCAAAACAAAATCTCCTTTGATTTTTATCTCGGAGAAGACAACAAAGAAAAAATAGACCTAGCACCTGAACAATTAGCTTTTAGCGACCCTCTTTATATTATGTATTCCTCTGGCACCACCGGCAAACCAAAATGTATGGTTCACAGTGTAGGTGGAACTCTTTTACAACATAAAAAAGAACATCTCTTACACGGCGACCTAAAAGCCGGTGAAAAGATTTTATACTATACAACCTGTGGCTGGATGATGTGGAACTGGCTGGTTACGGCCCTTGCCTGCAAAGCCACTGTCTGTTGTTACGAAGGTTCACCTGCTTACCCAAATACCGAAAGCATTTGGCAATTAGTTGACCAAGAAGAAATAGAACACTTCGGTACTTCGGCCAAATACATCGGAGCCTGTCGCAATCAAGAAATCGACCTAGGTGTTTTAAATTTTAAAAAACTACGCAAAGTTTATTCAACCGGCTCACCTCTACTCAATGAGGACTTTGATTATTTTTATGCCAATATTAAAAAAGAAAATCCTATCCCCTTAAACTCCATTTGTGGCGGTACGGATATTATTTCCTGCTTTATGCTTGGCAACCCACTTAAAGATATTGTACGAGGTGAGATTCAAGGAGCTGGACTCGGAATGGATGTAGATTGCTTTGATTCTAAAGGCCAATCTATACGTGAGCAAAAAGGCGAACTTGTCTGCAAAAGCCCCTTTCCCTCTATGCCCACTCAATTTTGGCTCGATGACAACAACCAGAAATACCAAGCAGCCTACTTTAAGCAATTTAAAAACATATGGGCACACGGTGATTATATTTCTATTACAAATAAGGGAGGCATATTGGTTCATGGGCGCTCTGATACAACTTTAAATCCAGGCGGTGTGCGAATTGGCTCTGCCGAAATTTATTCTGTAGTAGAACAAGAAAATGATGTTTTAGACAGTTTAGTCATCGGCCAACAGCACCAAGGCGACGAACGAATTATACTTTTTGTAAAACTTTCTAAAGAAACCCATTTAGATGAAGAGCGAAAAACGGAACTCAAAAAAACCATAAAAGCTAAACTGAGCCCCAGACACATTCCTAAAATGATTTTTGCCGTAAACGATATTCCCTATACGATCAGTGGAAAAAAAGTAGAAAAAGCCATCAAAATTATTTTCGCAGGTGAGGAAGTCAACAATCAAGATGCCTTAAAAAATCCAGAAGCACTTGCAGAGTATTCTCAAATTAAGACCGCACTAGACAGCTAAAAGCACAAATTAGACTCTTTCCCCAGACCACACATAGACAGACGAAGGCTCATCGACTAAAAATCAATTATGTTTACGTCACTTTGTATTGGCAACTTCGACGGTGTTCACAAAGGACATCAAGCTCTTATAAAAAGAACGTACGACTACCAAAAAAACAATCCAGGCCAAGTCGAAAAAAGTCTTGTGTTAACCTTTCATCCTCACCCTAGCGAAGTGATCAGTGGCAAAGCTGTGCCCGCCATATGTTCAATAGAAAAACGACTGCAGCACATTAGAGAAATGGGCATCGACGAAACCCATGTGCTTTCTTTTAATAAAGAGCTTTCTCAAATGTCGGCCTTGGAGTTTTTAAAAGAACATATAAGTCCTCTTAATTGCCGCTTTATAGTAGTAGGGAAAAACTTTTACTTTGGCAAAGACAGAGAAGGCAATACCGACTTTCTGGTTTCGTGGGCCAAAGAACAAAATATTGAGTGTGAAATATTTAAGCCACTGCAAGCCGATGGCGAAGTTATTTCCAGCAGTCTTATCCGCTCACTTATCGACGAGGGACAGTGTGTGCGAGCTTCGCGATTGCTCGGTCGCGACTTCCAAGTCAGCGCCGAAGTTATCCATGGAGAAAAAAAAGGTAGGCTGCTTGGCTTTCCCACAGCCAACATGCTACCGGTAAACGGACAGTGTTTGCCAAAAAAAGGCGTCTACCTAAGCACCTCCCACTTCGAAAAACAAAGCTATGCCTCGGTTACAAACGTTGGAGTTAAGCCAACTTTAAGCAAAGCCGGGCAAACTCTAATCGAAAGCCATCTACTTGATTTTGATGGGGACCTGTATGGAAAAGTGTTAAGTGTCGATTTTCGCGACAGATTACGAGATGAGCGCAACTTTGCCTCCATTGATGAACTTAAGCAACAAATACAAATAGATACAGACAAAGCAAGGCAGATTTTAGGCCTTTGTTAAGACTCATTTAGCCTGGCCCCCATTTTGCAGCTCTTCAAGTAGGGGTTTCTACGTAAAAAGTAGAAGTGGGGAAAATGAAGATAAAAACAAAGAAATTATACAAAGCTCTAGGCTCAATAGCCATTGCCTTAAGCTTAAGCTTACAAATGTCCTGTAAGGATCCAGTTACTTTTGATCCAGAAGTAAAGGAAAGCTTTGTCAATTACGGTCAAGATCACTACCAACAAGTTTCTAAGCTATTACAAGCCGATTACCTTATTGTTCTCGATACAAGTCTTTCTATGCGTTACGTAAGAGATCAAATTGCAAACGCTCTTTTTGATTTTGAAGCCAGCCTAAAAGCCGAAAACATTGACTATAATATAGCCTTTGCTCACGGCATGGTTCAAAGCACTTCTACAGTAAGCGAGCAATTATCGTCGCAATTTATGTTACCAATTTTAAATAAAAAAAATCCAATGTCTAGCTCTTACAAGAGCCTCTTTGAAAATTTTGGATTGCCACTCAATCCAAACGAAGCTCATATGCTTAGTTCAGCTAGCTGGGTCATGCACAATCAATCTCAAGATTTTTTGCGCCCGAACGCCCAACTTGTTTATGCCTTTATTACCGACGACGAAGACTTAAGCGCATTACCTGGCCTAAGCAGTAACAACTCCATTGTAAATGCCTATGTAAACACAGGTTACGATTTAAGCGGCGGTCACACTATTAAAGGACTCGCTCAATACAAAGATGATCCTGCCTATATTAATGCTCGCGCCGTGATCGCAGGTCACACAAGTACAAATTCAAGCGGACAAAGTGTTGCCTGTAATTTAGATTTAAATCGTTTTCAAAGAAAAGCTACCTTATTAGATTTAGCCGCCAAAGAACTTAATTCTCAATCTGCAAACACTACCTACTGTGTTAACGATTTAGCCAAAAACTTTCTGAATCAGCTTGCTAGAGATGTAACCAAAACAAATAAAAAGTTCAAACTACGTGGAACAGCCGACGAAGACACTATTAGTGTTTCGGTAAAAAACCAAGGCAGCTCCACTTTTACATCAAAAACAGAAGGGGTAGACTACCGCTTCGATGTCGACACCAACGAAATTATATTTTTTGATGGACGTGAACCAGCAACTGATGCCGCCCTACAGGTTGATTATCAAACTTTGATAATTTTAACGAAAGACGCCGATCCAAGCTCGCTTATTATTACAGTCAATGGAAGCAAGGTCTCTCCAAGCGCTGTAAATGGTTGGACCTTTAACCCAGCTAGTAAAAGAATAACCTTTCATGGAGCAGCTATTCCTGCCCATGACGATGAAATTTTAATTACCTACCAGGAGAGAACATAAGATTATGAATAAAGAAAAAAAAGTAGCCAAAGCCATTGTAGTGTTTAATATGATTCTAATAGCTCTTTTGGCTTTTAAAATAAGCTCTAAACAGTCTTTTTCTCAGCAAGCTCGTGAGGAATTATCTCAAACGCAAAAAAACCGTGAGGTAAACTCAATCAAGCAAGCTATTGTCCAAACAGGAAATCTTTCGCATATACAAAATGTATTTAGCTCAAGCATTCAAGAAGTGCCTGCCGAAAAAAAGATTCACTAAAAATAGTTACTGCCAGCTCTTCCAATAATCTTGCCATTCGCAATTTACCACCGAAGTTGAGTCGCTTATCTCTAGAGGAATTCGCGAATCTATCATCACCGCATATTCGTCAGTTTCGGATTTACCAAACTGTTTTTGTAAAGCAGAGGGATGCGGTCCGTGATGAACTCCTGTCGGGTGAAAAGAGGCCCAACCCTCTTTGATGTGATCGCGACTAAAAAAGTCACCAGCGTGATAAAAAATCAATTCATCAAAATCAACATTGCGATGAAAAAAGGGCACTCTTTGCGCACCAGGAGCTGACTCCATTGGCCTAGGCACAAAGCTACAAATCACAAATTGATCGCCCACAAAGGTACTGTGCACGCTAGGAGGCAAATGGTTGCGGTGACTCATAACAGGGCATATGTCTTTCATATTGAGCGCAAAAGGAGAAATATCACCCTTAACTCCCGCAACATCCATTGGATTGTAATCATAAAAAATGCTTCCAAATCGATTGCCGCGCTTAACTTTAATCTCCCAAAGAGCCTTTTCTTTATTAGTAGGCTCAGAATTTAGCTTTTTTAATTCAGTAAAACGTAAAACTCCGCGGTCATAGAGGGCGTGATGACCAAGCAGGCCCCTATCTGGCGCAGTATAGGAAGAATTAATAGCTTCGATTATTAAATGGACTTGAGGACCTTCACCTAAAAAACGATAGGTGCAGGCTCTTGGAATATAAATATAATCGCCTTTTTTATACTCTAAGGAACCAAAGTCGCTTTCAAAAGTTCCAGAACCACTATGAATAAACTGAATCTGATCTCCATCTGCGTTTCTAGACAGAAAAGGATCTTGTCCTGCCTGATTTTTCAAAATCGAAACCTGCGTAACAGAATTATAAAACAACCTTTGAATCTGAAAATTCTGCTTTTCTTCGGTCCATTTATTTAGATCAAAGGCCCTTGGACGACAATCGCCTTCAATTGCGACCCACGAGGTTGGAGCTTTTTTGTGGTAAATGTGACTAGCGGGACCATAAAAGCCTTCCCGGCCATATTCCTCTTCAATGAGACCTTCTGGTACTTTTACATGAGCTTGAGCTGAGTATTGACCTTGGCGCACGGGAGGGGCAAAAAAACCTCTTTTATTTTTAGTCATATACGGAAATTATATAATTATATTTTCAAGATGACTAACTTTTAGACAGCTATATAGATTTTGGGCGTTTAAGAGCTCCGAAAAGCAGCTTTTACCCTATAAATACAAGGATCTACACATGGCACAAGGCTTGCAAAATATATACTAAGAGGAATTTATTGAAATGAACAAACAACTAAACTTAGTACACAAAGAACTTAAAAATCCTATTAGAGCTCTTGTTGCCTTAATCGCTTTTGTAGCTTTAAGCAGCATCGGCTTAAACACGAATGATCAAAGCAGATCACCTGCCTCTGCCGGCCAAGACGCTTTCACTCTTGAGCTTAAGCAAATGAAGCTCAACGATGACAGCCAGCTTGATAAAATCGAAAATTTTTACCTTCGAATAGTTTTTGAAGGACAAGAAAAAGATTCTATCGATTTTGGAAAAAAAGAAAACTGGATTCTACACAAAGGCAAACAAATGGACTTAAATCTTCATGTTGACATCAACCCTAAGTGGATAAAAGATGACTCTTTAAAGTTCAGAATCGAAATCAAAAAACCACGTCAAATTCTTAGTGATGCCACTGTTGTAAGATGTGCCTTTCATTCAAAAAAGCTAAGTGAATACGATCGATCTTATACATGTGCTTTACCAAAAGAAGAAAACAAAGCACCTTTACTAAGTTACCGTTTATTTAAAAACAAAAGTCATGGCAATATGTCTTTTGCTTCTAAATAAAATATACAATTTTAGTTGCTCTCAAAGAAACCCCACTTCTAAGCATAGAAGTGGGGTTTTTTAATGTTTGCAGTGGTAAGGGTGATTTGTTTTTATACATTCAACTCGGTACAATTGCTCCAGTAAAACAGTAGCCGCCAACTCGTGACTCATCACCTGCGGTCCAAAACCCCAAAGAAAATCTGCTTTTTTTATTTCTTCTGCCGAAAAACCATCGGCATTACCAATATAGATCTCCAAATTTGTATAAGCTCTTTGTTCCATATTTTGTATTTTTTTCGAAAGATCTTCGGAACTCTGTTGTTGCCCCCGTCGATCACAAATCCATAATTGCTCGGGAAAGATTCTTTTTTTAAAATTTGCCGGCCCGGCACAAATTTTAAACTTTGATCCCAGTCTTGTCTGTAATTGCTCAATCCACAAAATAGCCGCTTTATTTTTAATAAAATCCCGAAGCTTAACTTTACTCTTGGCTTGAATGAATCTTACGACTATGTGCATAAAAAAACCCTGACCTTTTGCAAGGTCAGGGCTATTACTAAATCTCAAATTTAGATATGTAAACTATTTTCTTTTTCTTCTAACTACTCTTCTTTTTTTAGTAGCTTTTTTACGAGTTACTTTTTTCTTAGCTTTTCTCTTAGTAACTTTCTTTTTAGCTTTTTTGCGAGTTACTTTTTTCTTAGTAACCTTCTTTTTAGCTTTTTTGCGAGTTACTTTTTTCTTAGTAACCTTCTTTTTAGCTTTTTTACGAGTTACTTTTTTCTTAGCTTTTCTCTTAGTAACTTTCTTTTTAGCTTTTTTGCGAGTTACTTTTTTCTTAGTAACCTTCTTTTTAGCTTTTTTACGAGTTACTTTTTTCTTAGCTTTTCTCTTAGTAACTTTCTTTTTAGCTTTTTTGCGAGTTACTTTTTTCTTAGTAACCTTCTTTTTAGCTTTTTTACGAGTTACTTTCTTTTTTGCAACTTTTCTTTTAGTGACTTTTTTACGAGTTACCTTTTTCTTAGCTACTTTTCTCTTGGTTGTTTTTTTCCTAGTTGTTTTCTTAGCCGCCATTTTTAAAATGCCTCCTATTTTTTTCTTACGCTATGTTTAAGGACTTCTGTCCTCTTTCTACTAACCTTACGTGTCATTGCGATGACCCGCAATAGCAAATCAAATTTTTTTACATACTTAGTGCTTTTTCGGCAAAAAAAATAAGCGTTGCGTAATTTTTGGACATTTTTTTGGCGAAGATTGACTCAAAACTAAGTCATGACATCAAAAGTTTTATATTTTTGCAAAACTTTGGTGACCCAAATGCGAAAGTAAGTAAAACTTTTGCCAGTAATGGCTAAAAACAAAATTCAAAGTGTCCGTGGAATGAAAGATCTTTTCGGACAAGAGCTTTTTCAATGGAAAACAATAGAAAATTCCCTTCGTGAAACCTTTAAACTCTACAATTGTCACGAAATTCGAACTCCCATTCTTGAAAATGAAGCTCTTTTTCAAAGAAGTGCCGGAAAAAGCTCTGACATTATCCAAAAAGAGATGTATCGAATTCTAGAAAAACAACAATCAAGCCAAAAAGACACTCTAGTTATGCGTGCAGAAGGCACTGCGCCCGTGATTCGCGCCCTTATTCAACATCAATTACTAGAACAACTCCCGCAAAAATTTTATTATTTAGCCCCAATGTTCAGGAGAGAGCGGCCACAAAAAGGGCGATACCGACAACACCATCAGTTTGGTTTTGAATTTTTTGGTTACTCTAGTGCCTATTCCGACTTCGAAGGACTTTGTCTTTGTCGTGATCTTTTTAATAGTGTTGGTATTAGCGATGTTTCATTTACACTCAATTCTTTAGGAGACCAAGAAGATCGAAAGCTTTACAAACAAAAACTTCTCGATTTCTTAACTCCATTTAAAAAAGAATTGAGTGAAGACAGTCAAAACAGGCTAGAAATCAATCCATTACGCATTTTGGACAGCAAAAACGAAGTAGATCAAGAAATTCTAGCTAAAGGCGCCCCAAAAATAAAGGATTGCCTATCTAAAAAGTCGCTCGAACGATGGAATACCCTACTCGAACTATCTAAGAACAGCTCACTTAACATCAGTATTGATGAAAACTTAGTGCGCGGCCTTGATTATTATACCCACACTGTTTTTGAGGTAAAACATAAAAACAAGGCCTTGGGGAGCCAAGATTCTATTGCGGGAGGCGGAAGATACAATAATTTAGTCAATGAGCTCGGCGGGGCCCCAGTTGCTGCCTTTGGAATGGGTGCTGGAATAGAGCGCCTCATGCTTATACTAGAAGAGAAAGCTATAAAAAGTCCTGAAAGTCCAAAACCTGTCTTATATATTGCAGCTCTTGAAGAAAAAGCAATCCAAGTTGCAGCTGAACTAAGTTCAGAGCTTAGAAAAAGAGGGCTCATTGTTGAATGGAATGTTGATCCAGTTAAAAACTTCAAAAAGCTCCTAAAAAAAGCCAATCAGGCCATGGCCAAGCACACTCTTATTTTGGGTCCCGAAGAAGTAAATAAGGGCCAAATCAAAATAAAAGATATGCAAAAGGGCGAAGAAGAAGTCTTTGCGCTCAATAAAAGCCTAGATCAAAGCAAAGTTACTGAAATAGCTGATCAAATCGAAAAAATTCTTTAAGCTGCTCTTTGTCTCTGTCTTCTTTTTTCTGTCTAGACACTCTTTTATGAGAGGTTTAAAGTCTTTTGCAAATGAAGCAATATCGCAGTCACAATATTAATGAGCTTTCTGCCTCCCTTGATGGCCAAACTGTGCGTCTATGCGGCTGGGTAGAAAGAATTCGTGACCACGGTTCACTAAAGTTTATTGATTTAAGAGACCGCAGTGGCCTTTGTCAGGTGGTTGTGGATCCTCAAGCTTTTGAAGTCCATAAAATTAGAAATGAATCGGTTGTTAAAGTTGATGGTTTAATTTCTTTGCGCCCCAAAGGAATGGAAAACAAAGAACTTAGTTCCGGTGAAATTGAAATCAACGCTAGCAACCTCGAAGTCCTATCACTAGCAGATCCCTTGCCCTACGAAAGAGACCAAAAACAAAGCTCAGCTGGAGAAAGTATTCGTCTCAAACATCGCTACTTAGACCTAAGAAGCCCTAAGCTACAAAATATTTTATTCACTCGCCATAAAGCGATGCAGGCTACGCGACAATTTTTTAGCAAAAAAGATTTTTGGGAAGTTGAAACTCCCTACCTATATAAAAGCACACCTGAAGGAGCTAGAGATTATTTAGTTCCCTCACGAGTTCACCCAGGAAGTTTTTTTGCTCTTCCGCAATCACCGCAAACCCTTAAGCAACTGCTTATGGTTGGAGGTGTCGAACGATATTGTCGAATTGTTAAATGTTTTCGAGACGAAGACCTAAGAGCCGACCGTCAACCTGAATTTACGCAAGTAGACCTCGAAATGAGCTTTATGAGCCAAGAAGAGATCTTAGAGCTAATGGAAAATTACATTTCTTTTCTATGGAAAGAAATACTCGGTGTAGAACTTAAGACTCCCTTTATTCGATTAAGTTACGATCAAGCCATGGCTGATTACGGATCAGACAAACCCGATCTGCGCTTTGACTTAAAACTAAAAAATCTAAGCAGCTGTTTTAAAGAATCGCAGTTTAAAGTCTTTCGCAACCTTCTGGACTCAGGTGGAGAAATCATAGCCCTGCCTATTAATGTTAACAAAATCAAAGAAGAACACAATATTGAAGTTCCTAAGTGGTCTCGCAAACAAATCGATCAATTTACGGAACTAGTCAAGACTCACGGACTGCAAGGTCTAGCTTGGGTCTATATAGAAGAAGATGGCAGCTGGAAATCGCCAATAGCTAAATTTTTAAGCGATGAAGAAAAAAAACTTTGTATAAAAAATTGCCAAGCTAAGCCTGGTGACTATTTGTTTTTTGCGGCAGAAAACAAAGAAAAAGCTCAAAATGCTCTCGGAGCTTTAAGACAGCACATTGCAAAACAACTTAAATTAATTGATGATCAAAAAGTTTCGGATAAATGGCCTTTTGCATGGGTCACAGATTTTCCACTCTTTGAGCAAAGTGACGATGGCCAATTAATGGCCAAACACCACCCCTTTACCCGCTGCCACCCAGACGACCAAGCGAAACTCCTAAAAGCTACATCTAAAAAAGAGTTACTTGGCTTACGAGCCATTGCCCACGACCTGGTTGTCAACGGCTACGAGGTTGGCGGCGGCAGCATGCGAATCTACGATTCCCAAGAGCAACAGGCCTTATTTAAAGCCCTTTCTATAAGCGACGAAGAAGCACAAAAAAACTTTGGCTTTTTTCTCAAAGCCCTCCGCTACGGCGTGCCTCCCCACGGAGGAATTGCTTTTGGTTTTGATCGACTGGTTATGTGCTTATGTGGCACGTCCTCTATCCGGGACGTAATCGCCTTTCCTAAAACCGCAAACGCTCACTGCCTAATGAGTGAAAGTCCGTCTCAGGCAGACCCTGAACAACTAGCCGAACTAAGACTGCAACTCATTCGAAGTTAATTTTTTACAAACAAAACCACACGCTGTTCGCCTGTTCTGTTTGTTCGCCTAGAGTTTATTTGCTGTTTGTCCATATTCGGAATTTCAAGCTTAGCAAGTTCTCTATGAAAAATTAAGAAATTATCATTAGAAAGCGTAAAGTGATAATAGCGTCCACCCTTGTGTTGCGCTCCAAGCTCCAAAGTACCAGCGACTTTGCCTTGTAAATTGTTAATAAGGCTAAGAATTTTTGGATGGTATTCTTCGATAGGCTGCCAGCGGGCATCCCAGCGATGAAACTTATTGCGATCAGAGATCAATAAAGCAGATGCCGTTTTACGTTCCACTTTTATACTTTCTGAATTTAATAACTTAACACTCGCGGCTGCAGCTGCTTTTAGCTCTGCATCTTTCTCTTTGACTTGAGACAAAGAAGCGCTCGCTTCTTGAAGTATTTCCGGATTCTTTTCCGAAAGAGTATTTGTGCCTAATTGTGTGATTTTTGCATCATCAAGTACAAACGTGGTTTTTTCACCTGAGGACAAGCTCTCCGTCAAAGATACTTTTGTTTGCTCACCCCAGGCACTAAGAGCCTTTTGTAACACTGACCAACGAGGAAGGTACAATAAGGCAACCAAAAGGGCAACAGCGAGCCCTCCCCTAAGAGGCCATTTTAAATAATTAGGAATGTATTGGCCTTTTGGTTCAGCAAATTTAAAATCGATATTTCGAGCCACCTGACCATTCAAACGTCTTTTCTGGTTGTTCATGACCTTAAGCGAACGAAGAGACGAATCAACTGTGGTTTTTAAATGAGCACATCGAGTACAAGCTGATACATGGTCCAAGAGAAATCCATCTTGCGCTGCTTGCTCTTTTTTAATAAGACCATCCACCCAATGCAAATCAAACAAAGCACATTCACGACTTTCAACTTTAGGCACAGTGATGTTTCCAGAAGAAATAGAAGAAAGTCCTTTAAAACTATTAAAGCGTATCCTTGATGGGCTTACTTTAAAGGCAGCAGCCACTTCATCGATTCGCCACTTATGCACAAAAATTAAAACTAAATAAAACAAATCTTCAGCGGGCAGAGCCACGCGCTTAAGAACAATTGACTCCTGTCTCTCCGAGCTCAACAAAGAAAAAAACATTTGATTACAGGCTTTAAAATCAAGACGCTTTTTACGAGCATAAGCTTTGCGAAAAGTAATTTGAGTCAATTCTTCAAATAAACTTTGAGCGGCTTGCTGATCAACCATAATCCACATGCAAATATCAACGAGAGCCGGTTTTGTTTGAGCAAACCATTGATAAAAAACAGCCATGGGCTTAATTGTTTTTTGACTTGGCGTCTTGCCTGCACTTTGTAATCGTTTGTTTTCTAACATAAATCCTATTTCCATTATAAACGGAAAGAGCCCAGGCTTAAAAAAGAAAAATTTTGTCTATGTGTCAAGCAATGAGCCTTAAGCCAACAAATGCGTCATTATTCCCTTGTATCGGAGCCCAGCTCTTGAATATGCTAATAACAGCATGTTCGAGAGCTATATCCATAAAATCAGAGGCTTTTTCAGTAAGGACCAACACTGGAAAAAAGAATGGCAACAAAAACTCGCTGATATTCTAGAAAAAATACAAAAAAGCCTGCCTATAAACATCGTTGTTGTGGTGGCTCGCGAAAGCCACAGCTATAACTTTATTTTTTTGTACATTTTCGGCGCCTCTCTTTGTTTGACTCTACTCCTTAGTAGTGTTTTTTTTGCTTTTAACACAAGCACCTTAAGTAATTTAATGGCATTGAATTTTGTCATAAGCCTTATACTTTTTCTTTTCTATAAAAAATTCTTTCTGCATAAAAACAGCAAAGTCACAACTCCAATTATCACGCAAAGAGCTAAGGCAAGTTTTTATGACTATTTTCAATATGCAAAAGGAAATTTGCTTTTCTTATACATTTCAGAAAACGAAAAAGATTCTTTACTGCTTAGCTCTCCAGACATTAGCCACAGGATTCCCAGTCACCAGGTTGAAAAAATCCTCAGTACGATCAATTGCGATTATCAACAAAAAAAACCCTTAGGGGTATTAGAAAAAGCATTGTTTCAATTCGAAGAAGTGCTCAGGCCACAATTTAAAGATTTTCAGACGGAAGGGTCGAGCGAAAAACTTCTCGACGTGCACCAAACTCACAATATAACCGCCAGCGATCAGGCCGCAGTGAACCCAGTTTTTATGCTCAAAGGATCAAAAGATATAAATTAAATTTTTGTTTTTTATATTACTCGGTGCCTGTTTTAAGTTCAGCTTCTTCAGAACTCTGTACAAGCTGCAGTTCTTCTCTTTGAATTGAAATGTTTTTTGGAGCCTCAATACCAATTCGAACTTGTTTGCCGTTCACTTGCACGAGTACAATTCTAATATTGCCATCAACAACAATGGCTTCCCCTAATTTTCTAGTAAGAACAAGCATAACTAAGTTTCTTATCGGAATTTTTATCCAAGAGACTTAATAGAACTATTGACTTATATCAGCTTGATTGTTGTAACTGCGAACAGCTTCGAGGTTGTGTTCAACACAAACCGAATCTAACAAGGACTTAATCTTTAAAAGACGAGTGTTTTCGGGGTATTGATGAATCATTTCGTCCAGTAGGTTTCTAACTTTGTTTAAGTTTTTCTGGTTTTTAGCCAACTTAGTCATCTTTAGTAGCAGTGGCAAAAAACTGTCTAAATCACAATTTATTTGACTGGGACTATGGCCACCAAAGGATCCTAAGGAATAAGTCGTGGTCGCTAAAACTCCAAGCTCAAGCTGTCTAAATAAATCAAGACTTCTTTGAAGGTAGCGAATCGCATTTTGCAAATCTTCTTGGTCAATGTGCAACTCGGCCAAACAACGCCACAGAATTGAAGTGTCTCTTCCCATACTTGCCGCGCGACTAAAGCTTTCTTGGGCTGAGCCACTATCGCCATCACTAAATTGTAATTCGCCAAGCCATTCAAAAATTGCAGCTTGTTGATCAGCCTCTAAACTCTTCCAGTAACGAGTGTAACCTGGCTCATTGTTCACAAGGCTCAATAAAAGTTGAAGCACCTTCACTTTAGAAGATCGGGCATGTAATTCCACCTTGGCAGCCAATACTTTAAAACGCTTTGAATGGCTCAAATATGGATCTTGCCAAAGCAACTCTAAAAGCCCTCTGGCTTTATCATCGAGATGGTTTTCGCCCAAAACCTGAGCGGCCAAATAAATTTTATTGAAATCGTGCAATTGCGCTGTATTTTGCATAAACCGTTACTTTTATTGTGACTCAAATGACCACAAGCAACAAGTCTCCATTGAGACTTGCTCACTTTGAACACAATATTTTGACGTCTCAACCCAGCTTTATTACATCTTATAGCTAATATGTTTAATAAAGAATTTGAAGGTCAATCGGCTATTGTACTTGGAGCTTCTAGTGGTTTTGGGGGAGCAACTGCCCTAGAGCTTGCTAAAAATGGTTTAAATATTATCGGCGTGCACTTAGATAGAAGATCAACTTTGCAAAACGCTGTGGACTTAAAAGAAAAAATTGAAGCCTTGGGACGCAAAGCTCTTTTTTTTAACATCAACGCATTAGACGAAAAAAAGCGCGCCATGGTTATAACAGAAGCCAAGGCTGCCAATATGGGACCAATAAAAGTCTATTTACATTCCTTGGCTTTTGGAGCCCTCAAGGCTTTGACCGGAGAATCAAGCCTTAGCTCAGCTCAAATCGAAATGACTTTAAATGTAATGGCCAATAGTTTTGTTTATTGGGCTAATGATCTAGAAAAAGCGGGCCTACTTAGCGATAAGGCCAGACTCTATGCCATGACTTCGGCTGGCTCTAGCAAAATTTGGCCAAGCTATGGAGCGGTTAGCGCTGCAAAGGCCGCCCTCGAATCATATTGTCGTCAGCTAGCAGTTGAGCTAGCTCCAAGAGGCATTCGTTGTAATGCAATTATGGCCGGCGTAACCGACACCGCTGCCTTAAGAAAAATTCCAGGCAACGAAGCCATGATCGAGCATGCTTTAAAATCCAATCCTGCCCAGCGCTTAACTCTGCCCGAAGATGTTGCAAAAAGCATTACGGCTCTTAGCAGTTCCTATTGTGATTTTGTAAACGGCAACACCATTCGCATAGATGGCGGAGAATTTATTGTTTAAGACTTCTTTGAATAAATTGAGTCATTGCGCTTAAAATATCACTATAGTTCTCTGGATTTTTTTTATCGTTATGCCAGCCATTATGAGAGCCTGGGTAATTAAAGATAGATCGATTTTCTCTCTCGCCAGCAAAAGCTTCCACCATTACTCCATAAGAAGACTGATCATAAGAGCTGTCTTCGGTGCCCCGCAACTCTAGATAAGGTGTTTCAAAACCTGCAGTTGCCAAGTCAAAATATCCGGGCGTTGCCCACAGGTAAGAAGCCCAAGCACGAGGGTGTAAAATAGAAGTATGCGCAGCCGTATTCATTTGGCTGCGTATCTGAAGCTTACCTTTTTCATCAACAAATGTTTCGCGAACTGAGTCAGGCTCAAAATTTTCTGTAAGATGCGGCGTAGAATTCATACCGATTCCTACTGCAACCGGATAGGGAGCTTTTTCAAACTTAGACAAAAATGCTTTTGTAACAATCCCTCCTTGGCTTCGACCAGCTAAAACAATTGGCACTTTGTAAATTCTAGAAAGAATAATTTGCACATGTCTTAAGCTTTCTAGTACACCTTCGGCGCTTCCAAAGACTCCAGGAGCTCCCGAGCCTAAGCCATTCAAAGGCGGATCAAACAATACAGAATAAGCACGGAAACCTCTTTTCTTGTCTGTATCACCAAATTCAGGCACTTTTTTTATTTGTGGACGTGGTTTACCCTTTGATTCGGCATGAGCAATTTCGCTTTCTGTGGGAATATAAAATGATTTTGTTTTTGAAAAGCCAAGAGCGACACCTCTCACTCCAAGAGCTACGGAACGAGTTCCACCAATTCCTGGAATGAAAATCGTAACAGCTTCATGAACTTCAGGATTAAAAGAATAATTTTGCTTTTTAGTTTTTTTAGGGACATAAATACCAGTGTAAGCCATTGGAAAATGCCAAATCTTTAAGGGCTCATTTTGTGCAGAACCTTGCTCGCGCACAACTGAATCATCTTCAACAAGCAAACCCATTTTTTTTACAAAAGCCTCAAAATCTTCAGCGTCGGCCTCAATTAAAAAATCATTTATTTCTTTTAGTTTTTGTAATTTATCGGCTCCATCATGGGGAGACCATACAGCACCATGATTTTCTAAGGATCGAACAGCCGTTGCATAAGATTTTAATGGAAAATGATCCCAAGCGTGACTTAGCTTTCCATCGACAAGAACACCACCTTCTTTTCCAAAACTAACTCTTGAAATATCATGCTCTACCAAGGCTCCATCAAACTCGTGAGAAACTCTTTCTCTAAGTAAGGCCTGACTCCCTTCAATAGTTAAATTTTCTTCACAGGCAAAAAGGTGTGCAGAAAATAAAGAGGTAAAAAAGACTCCTAAAGCCAAAAAAAGGCTGGAATAATTATAATACTTAAATTTCATTTATTGGGCTAAAAAGTAGCACATGACGCAAAACATCACAAACTAATTTTACTCAGTATATTCAGCTACTTAAGCTCTATTTTTTAATTATATTTTCTTGACAAGCCATTCTTGGAGCGAGAAAGGACTTTCTAAACGCAAATCAACCGCATCAGGCTCTATAGATTCCCATATTTCTTTATAAACGCGCCTTTTGCTTAAGCCTTTTTCACTTAACAATCTTCCCCATAGTGCAGCCGCCGCTTTTACACCAGCCGCCCTGGCCGCCTGCCAATCGGCAGGACTATCACCAACCATTAAAACTTCTTCGAACAAAGCATCACAAGCATCCAAGGCCTTTTCCACTCCCTCCGGGTGAGGTTTCATAAAAGAAACTTCCCTAGCACCAACAATGTTGCCTTCAAAGAACTCTAACAAATTTTCTTTTTGCAAAAGATCTCCCATCAAAGCACTCTCCATGGACGACACTATACCCAGATAATATCCCTGCAAATGAAGCTCTTTAACTAATTCGGGAACACCCAAATAAAACGAATGATTGTCGAAATCATAAAGGGTATATGCAAAATCAAAAAGAATCGCTTTGATCGGTCCAAACATAACAGTTAGTCTAGTTAATATGGTCAATCTAGAGCTCGCCATCAAGCAACAAATCGATTTTCTTGCTCAGCACAAAGCAAAAATATTCGAGCACCTAAACTCCCTACGCTCATCCTGTGGCTTTCCCATTTATTCCTCTATGGATCTCCGCGATGCCGGCTGGAAAATGTCGGTTGTGGATTACAATCTTTTTCCTGGTGGCTTTAACAATGTTGCAAAGAAAGATCACCACAAAGCAGCAGCTCTTTTTAGGCAATTTTTTTCGGCCAAATTACTAAGCGCGCCGCCTTGGAAAATTTGCCTCTTGCCCGAAGCCCACACCAATAACAAAGGCTACTTAGAAAGTGTAGCCAGTCTCATAAAAATACTCGAAAAAGCCGGCGCAGAAATAAAAATCATGTGGCCAGGAGAGCCCATCCCCAAAGCCTGGAATCTTAAGAGCCCTTCGGGACAAGAGCTTAGCTACCTTCCCGCCGAAGAAGCCGTTAAAGATTGCTCTGCTATACTCATCAATCACGATTTAAGCGGCGGGCCTCCAAAAGCTCTTAAAAATTTAAAGAACCCGCCTCCCGTATACCCTTCACCTAATTTAGGCTGGTTTAAACGTAAAAAATCTAAACACTTTGAAATTGTATGGTCCTTGCTCAACAATCTAAAAAAAGAATTTCCTGATTTTGAGCCCTGGTTTTTTGCACCCTACTCTGTTTCCTTAGATAACATTGACCTCAAAGAAGCCACAGCCCCCAAGGAACTACAAGCAGCTTGCGAAAAAATCATTGCTAAGATCGAAAAAAAATATGTACGCCACAACATAAAAAAGCAAGCTAAAGTTTTTATTAAAAACGATCAGGGAACCTATGGTCTTGGGGTTTATCCAGTGAATCACCCAAAACAAATAGCCGAAAATTTTTCCGACTTTGTAAAAAAAATGAAAAGGGGAAAAGACTCTCAAAAAATAGACAGCTTCATAATCCAAGAAGCGGTGCCAAGCGCTCTCAAGACCTCAAGTAAATCTGATTCAATACTCACTGCCGAAAGCGTCTTTTACAAAAGCAACGGTAAGATTTTTGCCTCTTTTTTGCGTATAGCCCAAAACTCCGACGAAGAAGGCAAAGCCATTAATCTCAATCAGCCAGGTAGTTTTTTCACTCAACATGATAGGCTTTTGACACCATCGGGAAGCCCTATTGTGTTCCCCCCTTTGCGAAACTCAGATATCCTTAAAGAAGCGGAGGCTTATGGACCTTACCAGTTTTTAGCCTTAATACACGCCCTTGCCGCAGGGATGGAGGAATGCCTTGGAGAACCGAATCAACAAGAATAACAATCGCCGTCTAATTGTCCAAAAAGAATTCCAATACCGATACACTTTTTTTATTTGCTTAATCTTTAGCTTGTTTATGCTTTGCTTTGGAGGAGTCATTCTCTATTATCATCAATTAAATTATCAAATGATCATAAACGAAGCGATCATACAACTCCCGGATTTGGTTCAAAGTCTAAAACACGAATTTCGCAGCATCTCTACTTTCTTAATTGCATCAATCCTTTGTATGGTCGCCGTACTTTTTGGATTAGGTCTTGTTATTACACATCGAGTGGTCGGACCGATCCTTGCCTTAAAAAAACGCCTCCTGCAGCTGGCCCAAGGCAAATTAAAAGTACGATTGCGCTTAAGAAAAAACGATGAATTTAAAAACTTACAAAGTTTATTTAATTCAGCCATGGAAAGAATTGAAGAATCTTTTGAAGTTATTCAACACGATCAAATTGAAATATTAAACGAAATAGAAGAAGGCAATGTTGAACAAGCCAAGTTAAAACTTCAAAAATTGATCAAGAACAATCCAAGCACATCAGAGTTAGAAGACTTTAACAATAAAAAGCCCGATCCAACTCCAAAAGAGTTTGATCGGGCGATAGCTTAATAACGTTTACTAGAGAAGAGAATATAGTCGCTATTAAAAATTAAGTAGCTGACCTTAACTCAACAGCATCAATAAGTTTTTCGATATTGTTAAGCTGACTGCTTAAATTGGCTAGTTGGCTTTGAGTTGCACTCAAAGCTTCCTTAGAAGCAGCAGGATCTTTTGTTTTAAAATCAACAGCTTTCTTTAAATCTTCAGCAGCTCTAAAGGCAACCATAAAGGCACCTCTTAAATTGCTCGTGTTTTGTTGAGCCAAAGATTTTTCCATACTGGCACGGGCTCTCTTCATCATGTCTGAATCAGAGTCCATCGAGCGAGTTAAAAATCCAGAGAAAGTTCCGCCACCTTGTTGAATAAATTCCCGCAATGTTTCTACAGGTATTTGTGTGTTCGAACGTTTTTGTTTCTCAAAAATAATTTGCGTTAATGTAGCCGAAGTAATGTCCTTCTTTGTACGGTTATCAATAACAGTCACATCCTCACCGCGCATAATCATTTCAGCGATCTCATCGAGAGTCACGTAGCAGCTTTGATATGTGTCATAAAGCTTTCTGTTCTGATAACGTTTGATAATTTTTGTAACCTTGGCTGTGTTCGACGAAGCAACAGTCGTTGCGCGACTAATCGTTACTTGGTTTGGCACCGCTCGTCGTAAGGCCGGGTTAGTGCTTTCTAAATTTTGTTCTGTATTTTTTATCTCTTCCATAACTTCTTCTTAATTCCCCCTTTTAATGCATTAAGTAAAGAATAATCTGCAGGCTTTTATGCTTTTACTAGATAAAGCATCGAAATTACTACATTTGACTATGCGCAATGTTCTGTGTTTTTCTAAGCAAAAGAAAGCCTTCACAATCTTATACCTTTCCTTTTCTTATCAAATTCAATATTTTAGGCCCTGCTTCAAAGAGAAATAGAGTTACAAGCAAAACGCCCAACACCCAAAACTCCTCCAGACTAAAACTTAAATTTTTAAGCAATTGCATACTACTAATGCAGTTAGTCAACTTATCAAAAGGAGTCAAACTTTTATTTTTTTAAAGCACAAATTAAGGCTTTATAGATTTTTAAGTGCTTTTCAGCAAAATCTTGCAGCCCAAAGCCAAGCACGTATTTACGAGCCTCTTTACTGAGCTTGCCGGCTTTAATTTCGTCATCAATAAGCAGCACTGCCTTCTTAGTAAAAGCTTCAATATCACCAACTGCGGCAGTTAATGCGGTCTTTTCGTTTTGAGCCATCTCATTTAAGCCAGCTATCTCTGAACAAAGAACAGGCACCCCACTAGCAAAAGCTTCAAGCACAGTTGAAGCCAAGGCCTCATAGCGGCTTGTAAAAAGCAATAGATCAACTTGAGTTAATAAACCTGCAACATCATCTCTAAAACCAGTCATCGTGACAAAATCACTTATATCTTTAGCTTTTATGGAATCCTCTATTTTTGATTTCATCGGCCCTTTTCCAACGATCAAAAAATGGCAATCATTTCTTTGATCAATAATTTTTTTAGCCACTTTCAAAAAAGTCTCATGATCTTTGCCTTCGTGCAAAGAAGCAACATAGGCAATGACTTTTGTTTGCTCAGCTAATCCAAACTCAGACTTAAGTCCTTTGACTTTTTTTTCAAAGCGCGACAAATCAACAGCATCGTAAATAACATCAATTTGTTTTGCGTTTTTTAACTTAGATTCCAATAGTTTTTTTACAGAAGAAGAAACTGCTATAATTTTTTTAATATTTTTGAGTCTGTATTTTTGTATAGAAAAAGTTGAAGGAGCTTTTGCAAACTTACGACTCAACAACATTGTTGTTTTGTTGAAATAAAATAAAACAGAATAATAAGCTATGCTATGAGCATGGGAATCGTGAATATGAATAAGGTCAATAGATTGTTTTCTGCAAAAATTAGTTAGCAAGTTTGCGGCTTGCAATTTATACAAAAAGCCTTTCCTATAAAAAACAGTCTTAATTTTTTTTTGTTGCACTTTTGCAATTAAAGGAGAATTTTCTGAGCAAAACAAAGACTGCTCAGTAGATGGAGACCGTCTAGAAATACCTTCTATTAAATACAAGATTTGTTGCTCACCACCGCCCCATGATTCAGCGGTAGAAAGGTGCAGGATCTTCATTAAAGATTATACTACTCTCGTTTGAGTTGAAGAGCTATTAAAGTATTTTAAACAGCTTCTTCGTTAGATAAATCTCGTTCTTGTAAGCCTGGACTATGAGCAAAGCTCTCGGTTTGAATTTCTTGGCTGGCCAAAATTACTTTCAGCTTTCTACGGTCAATAAGCCAAAAGAGAGCGACTGCTAAAAATAAAATATTTACTGCAAACTGTATAAACCAAAGTGTCATTTTATATCTCCTCAATGTCTAATTCTTCGAGCTCTTCGTCTAAGGCTTCTTCGTCATCTACTTCCAAGTCTGGTCTCAAACTGTGTCTCACAATTTGAGTTTTATCTTCATTAAGAATCCTAGGAGAAATAAACATTAACAACTCTTTTTTACCTATTTGTTCTGCTAATTTTTTGTGAAAAAAGACTTTACCTAAAACAGGCAATTGTCCCAGTATGGGTAATTTTTCTACATCTTTAGATCTTGTTTCAGTATAAATTCCACCAATAGCAGCTGTTTTTCCTGACTCTACCAATAACTGGGTTGTTGCCGACTGAGTGTTAATAGGGGGGACGCCACCTGCGCCTGTTCCCTGAGGGCTATTTTGCTGCAAATTAATATTTAAAAAAACAAAACCATCATTAGCAACCTGAGGAGTTACTTGTAGATTTAAAGTAGCTGATACCTGCTGCAAGCTCTGAGAACCATCTGGACCCGAAATCGGAACAGAAAATTGCGTTCCCTGCTGTATGTTAGCAGCGGTGTTATTAATAACAGCAATACGCGGGCTTGCAATATTTTTTACTTTCTTTTGGGTTTCCAAAAGACCAAGCGCCGCACTTACTGTTCCAAAGGCTCCTAGATTTGCCACCTGAAACTTAAAGCGGCCGGTTGAATCACCTATTTCTTCACCCGGAGTTCCACTCACTGTTCCATGGGTGCCAGCAAAACGATTTGTAGCATCTAAATCGTGCCCCACCCTCCAAGCTATATCAAAGGCTTCAGTAAAGTCATCGGTAGCTTCTACAATTCTCGCCTCAATTAATACTTGTGGATTTTGCTTATCAATTGAGCGAACATATTGCTCCATTTTTGCCAAAGCCTCAACCGTATCAGTAATAACAAGAGTGTTGCTCCTGCTATCGACACTAATTTTTCCGCGCGTGCTTTTAAAATCATTTAGGTTGCTTTGGACTGCGGTTGCTTGCGCGTAGTTTAAACTGATTAACTTAGTATCAAGTGGTGCCAATTCTTCGATTTGTTTTGCGGCCGCTTGAGCTTGTTGAATTTCGGCCGAAATATCACTGATAGGTAAAATACGATAGGTCTCTCCAATTTGTTGATAGCCTAGTTTGTTGTTGAGTAAAATAATTGAAAAGACTTGGTCCCATGGCGAATCTTTTACATTCATTGTTACTTTTGCGTTTCCCTTACCTCCAAAAATAAAATTTTTGCCAGTCTCCCTAGATAAAAAGTTTAACACTTCAGTCAATTCAAGATCTTTTACATTTAAACTAATACGCTTGCCTTTAAATTCCATTTGGTCGTTTATACTCAAAAAAGTTCTTGGCAACTCAGGCTGTGCAAGGGAACGCGAACGAATTACATTTTTTTCAGAACTAATAGGAAAATCTATATAAATCCGATTGCCAGCGCCTAAAACTGTTGGAATCGCATTGTGTCTCAATTGAAACAAAACTTTCACATCAGAAGCCCCAGAAGATCGAGCCTCATAGGACTGGATAAGCGCAACCGGTCCATCAAATTCACCAGTATCAAAAGCATGCCTTAAGATATCCTTCGAGATAACAGTATTTCTTAAAACAAAGATAACTTGCTTGCGCTTAATGCGGTCGATTCGCGTCCAATTAATACTGCGATCAGCAGTAACAATTAAACGAACACGATCGTTTAATTGTTTAAAATCAAGAGCCATTAAAGTACCAGCTGAAACAACTGGTATCGGCGACTCTTCTTCGGGAAAGGCTTCAAGCCCAATGTCGTCATCTATATTGCCACCGGTATCATCAATAATTTCTAAATCATCTTCAAAGTCTTGATCATCAAAATCACCTTCAATGACTCCTGGGTCACTACCGTCATCAAAGAATTCATCGTCACTATCGTCTTCGAAAATTTCCTCTAGATCTTCTCCATCATTTACAATTGCATCTTCATCAACAAAGTCTTCGAATTCTTCAAAATCATCCGACGGAGCACCCTCTAAAGCATCTAATTCTTCTTCAAAATCTTGAGCATTGATATTAAAACTAAAATTCCACAACATGCCAAAAATACAAAAAATTATAAAGTTTCTTTTCATTCAAGAGCTCCCCCAAGCACAGACAAGAAATGTTAATAAACTTCCAAATATCTTCTATTCAGAAATTTTTAAACTATTCGTTACAGTCTGCTCATTCTTCTTATTATCCAGGAATTTTGAGGCGATAAAAACCTCTGAACTAGTAATTTTTGTAATGGTCCCTTTGTGTCTTCCAATCGTAGAATCCACTTGAACAATATGGCTTTCCTTATTTGGTAAAACAATCATAGCCTTGGTTGTGCCTAGCCCAGACATGATAGCAACCACTTGCATGTCAGCTATATCGTAGCGCTGTAAGGCAGGAATATTTGTATTATCCAGTTCGTGAGGGTGTTTAAACGGGTCTCGCGTAACCAACAATGGATTAAAGGACCATAGCTCATTAGTAGAAGACACTTTGTTGACATCTTCTTTTGTCTCTTTAATCGCACTGCTACTTGCCTGGGCGAACACTTTCGCACACATGAACAAAGTAAAAAGCACAAAAAATTGACTGTAGTAATGTCTTTTAAAGTTATTTTTCATATCTTATGACCGTCTTCTTTTTGACCTTTTCTTCTTTTTTTTCTTCTTTTTCTCAGTTTTTTCAGCGGGCAAAACCAAAGAAGATGGGTCTGTTGTTTTTACTTCTTCTGTTAAATGATAAGTCACAAGAGTAACATCTGACTTAACCTGCCTTGTTGAACCTTTGGTTATAGGTGAATCGAGCGCAATGTCTCTGGCAATAATAATTCTTTCTAGCTGTGAAACCGAATCTAAAAAACTCATAATCTGAACATAGGTGCCTTCGAGTTTTATCTCGATAGGTGTTTCGGTCATGAACTGCAGCTTCTTTTCTTTTCCAGGTTTAATGCTGAGAAAATCAACGCTGACTTCGTCGGAAATATCTGCCAAAGCCTTTAAGACCTCTGGAATTCGAGGATGTGCAACCGGCAATTTGTCTGAAGTTTCTAGTAAGCGCTGTGCGATTTCCTTTAATTCTTCATAACGCTCATTACGTTCTCTTTTAAAATCTTCGCCTTTTTTTAATTCAAGTTTAAGTTTTTTTAATTGTGATACTTTGTTTTTTTTCTTATCAAGAAGATTCTGTAGGGGGCCTTCCTTCCAGTCCGTGTATTCTTTGTAACCAAAGCCAATAGTTAAAAATATACTTAGCAGAATCGCGTTGTTAATAAACATTCTTAACATTTAATCCACCACCGTTGCTGTTAAAGTAAATTTACGAGCCTCAGCTTCAATTTTTTCAGCAGAGCCGGCCGATTCAACCTTTGGAGTAAAAGTATCTTTTTTACTCTCAACCAAACTCCAATGCGGAAAAAAGACAGCTCCTTCTAAACGCTTCATAAAAGCACTCACATTTTGAAAATCACGTGCATAACCAATTATGGACACACCTTTGGCAGTTGGTTCTATATTAACTTGATCAAGCCATACGTATTCCGGCATTTCATTAATTACATAATCAACCATACGTATAATTGTATTTTTCTTCTTGCTTGTTTCTTCGATTAAACTTAATTTTCGGAGTAAGTCTTTTTTTTGTTTGGTGTAATATTCTGCTTGCCGAATAAACTGTCTAATTTCCCGAACCTGACGTTTTACTTTAGTTACTTTTTTATCGATAACTGCGATCTCGGCCTTTAGTTCATCTTCTTGTTTTTTAATATAGTCACGCAGCAAATACTGACCGCCAAAAAAAATTCCCACAGCCACCAGCAACTTAAGAAACAAAGCTATATTCGCTTTTGGCAAAGCGAGATTCAAAGAACTACGGCCAAAAGACTTTTTGGATGAAGCAGCTTCAGCGCCCTTAGATTTGCCTTTTATTTTGTCGAGTAAATTAACACCAGACATGCTTATTTACCTTCTCGCACAGCCAAACCAGCTACAGAAATCAATCTCGCGGCCCACATATTCAATAAATCTTTATCTACTAACTTACCTTTTGCTTTAAAGGCTTTTTCGAAAGCAGCTATTTCAATTTTTTTAGCAATACGCTCTGATTGCAAAGAATCTATTAGACCCGGTGTTTTTATTCCTCCACCATAGAGATACCACTTATGAATACTCAAATTGTCTTCCTGTGAAACAAAAATATCTTCACACTGCTGCAATTCATTTCTCCACGAAACATAAAGAGGAGACATAGCCTGCTTGGCTTGTTCTGGAATTCCGCTACCATCTTCAATTTTTAAAGACTCTGCATTATCAAAATCCACGCCCAGAGATTGGGAAATAATTTGTGTAAAAGCATTTCCACCAATAGCAAATTCCCTCAAAAAGACTGTATTTTTTTTGTAGCGAACACTTACTCTTGTTGCGCTTGCTCCAACATCCACAATGGCAATAGCTTTCTTTTTAGAATCAATAAATAACTTTTCAAAAAGATCGCCACTTACAAAAGCATCAACGTCCATACAATTTAGCTGCGCACCTGCTTGGACAAAGACATCTTCCAAAACTTTTGCATCTTCCTGGCGAACTCCCACCAAAAGAAGTTCCCAGCCCTTGGTTCCCCTAGGTGCTCCTGGCACTTGCTTGTCAGAGCCTAAAATAATGTGATCGACTAAAATAGAATTAATATCCTGTGAAAAGACTTGTTCAGCCTCCCATTGCACTTGGGTAGGTATTTCTTTTTTTGGAATTTTTGGTAAAACAATTTTTTTAGTAAAAACAGAGGAACCGTGAATCGCAGTGGCGATTTCGGACTTGGCTCCAATTTCTTCAAGAACGTTTCGTAATGCAGAAAGAACAACTTCTTTTTCGTTTATGCCTCTTTCGTCAACAGCGTGTGGAGGAAGCGGAACAAGTGACAGTTTATCAACCAAAAAGTTTTTACCACTCAATCGACCGGCAATACCCTTTATGGCACTTGATCCAATATCAACCCCCATAAAACTATTACCCTTTAAAAAAGAAAACAAAAAATCCCCCTAGCAAAACAATTGACTATGTCTAATGTTCAAACATAGTTTAATTATTTCAATTACTTTTAGTTTAAACCGAGCACACCTAAAATCCAAGCCACATAAGCCCCCAAAGCTAAAAAAGGCCCAAATGGTAAGGCTGTTTTCATGCCTTGTTTAGAAAATGGCATCATAAAGAGACCAGCTACCAAGCCTGATACCGAAGCAATCACAATAATCATAGGTGTTCCCACGATCCCTATCCAGGCACCTAACCAGCCCATCATCTTGACGTCACCCATTCCCAGGCCTTCAATTCCTTTCCATTTTTCATAAAACCAGGCCATAAAAAAGAACAATCCAAAGCCAAAGAGGCCTCCGATCAAGGAATCGACCCAATATGGAACTCCAAAGGCAATAGCAAAAGAAAGTGCAATAACCCACCCACCCCAAGAAAAACGGTCTGGAATAATCCTAAACTCAAGGTCAATAGCCGAAGTTACAATCAAAGCCCAAACAAAGTACAGCAATTTAACGAGCTCTATATAGTAAAGATTTGACTCTCTTGGAATATAAGCGCTGTATTGATAAATAAAATAGGTCAACATAAACAAAAGTGAGCAGCTAAGCTCAACCAAAAAGTAGTGACAAGATATCTTTTTTTTGCAAAATGAACATTTACCTTTCAATAGCAAATAAGAAATTAAGGGAATATTGTGATACCAACGAAGCCTGTTTTTACAATGAGAGCACTCGCTGCGAGTTTTTTTAAACAAACCTAAAGGCAAGTCTCTAGGTATTCTGTAGGAGAGAGCCCCTCCAAAAGATCCAAAAATAAGGCCTAATAAACCTAAAAAACATATTTCTAAATACACATTTCCAATTATCATAAATCAAGATCCTTTAACTTTAATAAAGATAGCCCATATAACAAAAAAGTCCAAATTGCAGAAAGCAGTAAAAGCAAAGTAAAGGTTGACCATGCAATTGAGCTTTCGTAGCCAAGCAGCGGCTTCAAATCAAACCAATCAAAAGGCGGCAAAAGTTTACTCAATCCAGAAAGCAATAACAATATTTTTGCCGAAGGCAATCGAAACAACATTGGATCTTCCAGAATACGATTAATATTTTGCGAGCTGTGTAAAAAAATCAACACACAAAGAGAGAGTAACTGGGCCAGCAAAGGTCTAAAAAAAAGTGAAAAGAAAAAACTCATAAAAGCCACCACCAAGGTTTCAGCTAAAATTAAAAAAAATGATTGCAAGTGTATAGCAGTGATTTGCCCTTCAAAAGAAAGAAATGAAATAAAAATACAAAAAACGAATGCGGCTAGAGCCAAAAGCGATAAAAGAACCCAAACACCTAAAACATTCCCCGCCAACCATGAGGCACGAGAAACCCCAGTGCTAATCGTCAAATCCAAACTTCGCTTTTGTTTTTCTTCGTGCAACAAAGAACTACATAAATAAAAAACAAGTCCCAATTGGCTTACAAAGATAATTCCCATTGCAAAATCCCAAAAAATTTTATGGGCATTCACAAAAGAAACTTGAGCCATCACAAAACAAATCATGAGAGAGCAAAAATAAAAAACGCCTGTCATCCAGGCTATTTTTTGTCTCAACAAGAGAAAAAAGCGCATTTTTGTTAGTAAGTAAGTGTTTTGAAGAAAGTAATTAAAAGATGTCATGCCACTCACCTAATTGATCCTCATCCCATGGTTCAGAATTGCGATAACGCTCGATCAAAGACTTTAAAACCTCGGCAGTTGGACCATCGTCTTTTAAATATGATTTTTCCAATACAATAACCCTCGAACAAAGGTTCTTCACGTCTTCGAGAGAGTGAGAGGATATCAATAGCGTCTTTCCCGATTTACTAAGCTCTTTAAGAATAATCTTAAGCTTTTCTTGTGCTCTGGGATCGAGACCGCTCATTGGCTCATCTAATATAAGAAAATCTGGATTATGCAGCAGGGCCTGAGCGAGTCCAGAACGCTGAAGCATTCCTTTGGAATAACCACTCATCCGCTGATGACCTCTTTCTTTTAAGCCTAAAGCGGCTAAAATTTTAACTTGCCGCTTTTTAATTTCTGCAATTGGCAGCTGCCGCAAACGCCCCATGTACTCTAGCAGCTCGTAAGCTGACAACTCCGGCCAATAACCAGGTATTTCGGGCAAGTAACCAATTCTCTGTCTTAATTGAGGTGTAGAAATATCTTTATCAAAAAGCCTAATATCTCCCTTAGTGGACTTTACAAGACCCAGCAAAATCTTAATTAAGGTCGATTTACCAGCACCATTAGCCCCCACCAAAGCAACTGACTCTCCGCTGTAAATTTCAAAACTTATATCTTTTAATACATTTTTTGTAGCAAAACTTTTGCAAAGCTTCGAACAAGAAAGAACAATATTTTCAGTCATCTACAAAATATATTTTAAGCTACTAAGCTCCGGACTTAAACAGTCATCAATTTTTTGACTGCAACTCTAGGGTTATAATCACAGATATGAGGAAATTGATTTGTTTATCATTACTTGTATTTTTAATTTCATCCTGTGCTGAGAGCATTTTACCTACCAGAAAAATGGCTCCCCCTAAAAGCACAGTGAGCCCTAAGAAAAAAACACAAGCCACAGCTAAAACAGAAAATAAAAAAGCTGATGTAAAAAGTGATAAAACTAAAACTGAAAAAAAAGCACAATGGGTAAAAATTCCTGGCACCCAAGATCAAGCTCTAAAAGCTTCAAACATTAAATATCAACAGTTAATAGAAGCAAGCCCATCGGGCACAGCAAAAAAAATACAACTTAAACATATTTTTACTGCCCCAGAACTTAAGTCTGAAAAAAACAAAAAACTTTCTGCTCAATTGAGAATTTACAAATTAGAAGATAACGAACTGCATGCACTCTGTGGAGCGAGTAATCTTGAAATGGCTCGAGAAATCGAGATTATTTTTACTCACAAGCTGGATGATAAGGCTTACCAAAACACATTTAGCAGTCAGAATGATTTAATCTGCCATCGAAGCGACACAAACAAAGAATACATAAGCGGCCTGTTAATTCGACATACAGAACAGGGATCTAAAGATAAAAAAGTCTTTTATCTAAATATGAGCAGAAAATTAACTTACAACGAAGAAGACCGCCAAAACAATCCATGGGTTGGAAATTTTAAACAAGTTAAAAATCCCGCCTACAAAGCAGCCGACGATAATTTAAAGACAATTGCAGTGCTTAGAGGCTTCGAATATATAGTGCAGGTCAGATAAGCTCTAAAGCAAAGGTAATAAGTGGTCTTCGGGCCGCACATTTTGTCTGCAAGCTGTACAAACTTTAGACAGGTGCCAGCTTTCTCACTACAAATAAACTCTGCTTAACACAAAATTAACAATATTTTGTATATATTACAGATAGTTAAACCTATTCACCTTCAAACAACTATCCGGCACGCTTCCTGCTTCTATTAAAGTGTAAAGGGGATTTTTGGGAAGATGAAAAAATTATTATTATTACTTATTACGAGTGGAGGCTTAATGAGCTGTTCATCTCAGATTGAACCAAACACTACAAACTCTTCTTCGGACAACGAGCAACAAGCTGGCAACACTGTTAACAACACTCCAGTTCGCTACTGTCTCGATGATAGTCAGATTATAAAAACTCGCCAAAACGGTCAAAGCGAAGCTGCAGCCGAACGAGTGCTAGAAGATTTTTTCGGCAATGACACTGTTATAAATAGAATGGAGTCTGCTCCTACTTTTTGTTTACGCCTTAAACGCAACTCACTTGGTGGTTATGATTCATTTTTTAGAGTCGAACTTGAAGACAAAAAAGAGAGCTTAGCAACAGATTCAAGTCTTGTTGACCTTGTTCATTACCGCAAGCCACTTCATGCCTTTCATAAAAGCATTTTCAGAAACGACGCAGGCGAAAGAGTTGTTAACGTCTTACTATATGACGGCCAAGGCTTAGTTGAACTGTATGCAAGTGGCCACGATGACAACGCACTTGCAGGAACAATCCGCTACTACAACTATGGCTCGTTCGTACAAGCCTTAGATGATTTCGAAGCAGGTGTATTACGCGACAGCGCTGACTGGACTGTTGCCGAAAAACTTGGATACAACTTTAGACCTGGATTTTTTGATGAGCAAATGAACAAAACTCCAGAAGAAATTTGGTGGACTGTGTTCACTGATCTTTTAGACAGTAACGAAGCTGTGACCCTTGGGGAGATCACAGTAGATTTAAACAAAGTATTATTAGATTAATAAAAATTAAAAAGGGGAAATATAATGAAAAAACTAACAAACTTAATAACAATCGTAGGCTTTAGCTCAATCTTACTTGCTTCATGCGGAGGCAGCAAAAAAGTAGTTAGCACTACAGCCATAAACGCTGGACCGGGAGTTGATTCTGCCGCATCTTGCGTAAAGTATCCAGTAGGAACAACAAGCCCAGACATAACTGCTAACTTAAATGGCAGAGGAACCATGAAATTATACGCTTTTGATCACGGCGCTGGCCTTGTAGAGCTCGCCGGAGAAGTTGTAATTGAATCTTTAGAATTTTTCTTTGGAGACAAAGACTGGGGAAATCAGCTTCCTGCCGAACTTATCATCGGAGCTCCTGTTGGAAACGCAAACAACACTCATAAAAACACACGCTTTAGAACATGTGTTTCTTCTACGACTCACCTTCAACTAGAAGGACCAGGCGAAGCTTATCGTGATTTCAAAACCTTTGATTTAAGAGGTAGCGGACTCTACATCACTCACAGCGCTGTTGGCAGCACTTACCTTTCTGGCAATACCTTAAAAAGTAATGGTTTGGTTTTTGAGTTAAATCGTTTTGAAACAATAGAAATTGTGCTACCTTGATCTGCATCTTATATGTGGATTAGCTTATCGGCTGCCAGCGCAGCCAAACTATTAGTTTTATACAACCCCCTGGAAGAGAAAACTCTCTTCCAGGGGCTTTTTCATGAAAATGACCCTCAAAAAACATTTGACCAAGCAGCCGCCTTTCTCGATCACGACTTAACTAAGATTACAGAACTTTTTTGTGTTCAAGGCCCTGGCTCTTTCACCGGCCTAAGAATGAGCGCCTCCTTTATGCTTGGACTGCAAGCCGCACTAAAGATCCCGCTTTATGGCATAGCCAGCTACGAGCTTTTTGCTAAAGCTACGGCGATTCCTCTTAGGCCTGCTTTTGCAAGTAAACTAGAACTTCAACAATGCCAAGAAAAAGACTTAAGCTTTTTTCTTCTTGAAACTGCCGAGCAGCACTCTATAAAAAAAGCATCTGAGCTCTCAGATTCTCAAGCTATTTATGGCTTAAAAGGCCACGCTCAATGGCCAAACTCTCAACAGTTAATAAAAGCCAGTATAAAAAGTTCCAAAAACAAAACAAAGCTTGAGATAAATTACGGCTTAGTTCCGGAATACAAACAGGCAAAAAAATAGAAAATTTAAAAAACTGCTGCCACACCCAAAACAACCAAAGTTAAACTGATTAAAAAAAGTGACATTAAAAACATTGGTAAAATAGAAAAACAAAGTAAAGCACTACGCCACTTCAGATCAAAAGCCGCCTTAATAGCCACTAACTTTAAATAAAAAACAAGCAGGAGTAAAACTGCCGATCCAAACAAGGCAAAAATATCAAAAACCTGTACTAAAGAAATGACAAAAAGCACAAAGAAAAAACTAAAGTTCTTTTGTAAGAGGTATTTTAAAAACAAAAAAATCAAAGAACTTTTAATAAAAAGTAATGAAGCAGATTTTAACAAAGCAAAAGGCAGCATTCCCTGTTTAAACTGTAGCAAACCAAGTCCAAAACCCCATTTTAAGTTTCTTAGCTCAGATATGTCGATACCAAGAAATTCATGTAAAGCTGTAAAATGAGCCAGTCGGTTAAAAAATTCCATAAAACTCAAAAAGAAACTCTGGTTGGTATTCAAATAACTCATAGCCTCTACCAAGAGAAAAAGACCTAAAACCAAAACAAAATGCCATGCCAATAAATTTTTTCTTTTAAGCTGTAATTCCTTAAAAAAAACCTTTGGTTTTAGCAAAAGATCGAAGGGCGAAAAACGCAAGTCAGCTGGCTCAGCCTCTATTGGGGTAGCCCCTTTGACTTTGGTAGCAATTGGCTTAGAGCCGTGTACAAGTGGGTCCACCGGGTTTACCTACGCAGCCGCCAGACGCCTTCGTCTTGCAAAAAGAGCTCCTACCAGAAATGCCAAGGTAAGAATTAAAATACTTCCTTCAACTTGACGAATTTTTTCGTGACTTAATTCCAAAGTGGCCTTAGCCAGATCTCTAGGCCGAATCCCAATCAAATCTTGATCACCAAGCAAATAATTTACAGTGTTTAAAAATAAGTCGCGATTTCCGTACTGTGACAAGAAAGCATTGCTTACAAAATTATGATTCGAATACAAAACAATAGTCGATTTTTTAAGATTCTTTTCTGTAGATTCTTGCTCACCATCCTTATTCCCAGGGGTTTTTACATCTTTAGACAGAACAACTCCTATCGCAAGGGGACCAGTTCTGTCTTGTTTGCGAGGACGCAAATTCACTTTTTTTATCTTTTTAATATTTCCGGCAACAGCAAAAGCATGGGATTCAGAAGAAACAAAAATCTTTTGCGATTGACCCGCGTTGGGTTTAGACAATTCTACCGAGCTGCTTTCGGGAAACAACACGTATTTATTTAATTCTTTAGTAATAGGAATATCACGAGCGTAATTTAAAGTTGCTACATAATACACCGCTGGCTGCACCCTCGGGTCAATGATTAAATCTTGCCTAATTCTAGCCCCATGAGCTGCAGTTACCTTATTCCAAGACTGAGGAGTGTTGTGCCCGAACAACGCAATAACATTACCGCCTTTAGCTAAATATTGCTCAATCAAAAGAAATTCTTTGGCAAGAGCATCGGTCTTAGGTCCCACAATAGCTAAGACCTCACAGTTGCTCGGCACCGCCTCAATATTAACCAAAGAAAGCTCTACGGAAGCATAGGAACTAGACTTAAGCATTGCTTTTAGCTGACTTAAGCCAAGAGCTTCTGATTCACCCAAAGAAAGCTCTCCATGTCCTTTTAAAAAGCAAAGTGTTTTGCGCTCTCCTTTAATAACATTGACCAAAGCATTTGTTATTTGCTCCTCTCCGTTTGTATCTTTAAAATTTTCAACGCGAGCTTCTCGGCCAGATGCGGCTTTTATAATAATAACATTATCTTTAGTAATCCCGTCTGCTTTAGCCTCAGTAAACGCATTGACCGGATTTTTTATCTCTAAGTTTATTTTTCCCTTAGAAGCAATTTTATAGTTTTCAAGCATACTTTCAACATCAGAAGCGCCTGACATTTCTTTTACGTTTCGCGACCAGACTCTTATATTTACTTTTTCTTTTAAAGAAGAAGCAATATTTAAGCTTTGTTCACTCAAGCTATGTAACTTAGACGCCGTAAAATCTTTTTTCTTATTGTATTTAATAGCCAGCCAATTAACTGTAGACAAAATACCTATAAGTGCAATCGCCGTAATCGTTAAGCCCAACATAAACTGGGTGCTGCGTTTTTTCCACCAATCGATAACCACTCCAAAATTAAGAGCGCAGCAAATCACTAAAGATAGAACACTCACCGCCAACATAAGCAACTGCGGCCAAACCATAATCCACAAGGAAGGAAAATAAGTCCAAAATACTAAAATCAAAAAAAGAGAAAGTATAAAACTTGCACCAAAAAATTTACTATTCATGGCTTAAGACCTCCATGAGCGACTTTCGATCGCTCTGTTTGATAGAAATAAAGTTAAAAAGATGAGTCCCACTAGATAAACAAGGGACTGCAGTTCAACACTACCTCGCAAAAACTTACTGAAGTGTTCAAAAACAGCTAAGTGCTTTGTAACTGTCTGAGCAACGCTTTCGCCTTGACCCGCTCCAAGTCCCACCAACCAAAGCAAAAGCAAATTGGCCCAGGTCATCATTGCCGCCACCATTTGACTTTTGGTGACTGTAGACCAAAAAAGTCCCACACCAATATAACAAAGTCCACAAAGATAAAGCCCCAAGTAACTTGTAAACAGTATACCTAGATCTGGCCCCGCGCCTTTGGCACTATAGAGAATTAAAAAAATGGGACAAAAAGATGTCATAAGCAACATTGCCGAAAGCACGGTGGCACCGGCACTAAATTTTGCCAAAGTTAATTCCCAACTGCGGATCGGCGAGGTCATTAAAAGCGCAAAAGTGTTTTGGCGCATCTCTTCAGAAAAAAGTCTCATTGTAAAAAAAGGTAATATAAAAAGCAGCATCACATGCATATTGGCATAATAAGCCTCAGCCAAACGGTCGATGGTTACAGTTTGCCCCATTCTAAACTGACTTTGTTGGGTGTATATAAAATAAGATTGCAAAAACTTTGCAAACATATAGCCCATGATCAATGTAAAAACACCAACAAAAACATAAGCAATTGGAGTGTACAAATAACCTTTAACTTCTCTTTTCCAAATATGATAAGTGTTGTGAAAAAACATATTAAAGTTTCTCCCCTTCGGTGTTTTCTTCTTTGTCTTCAGAGGAAGGGCTTGGCAATGTAGAAGCTGCGTGCGCAATATCTCCACTCACAATTCGTAAATAAGCTTGCTCAAGACTTTCGCCACTACCTTGAGTTAAATTTTCAAGAGTGTCATTAGCTAAAATTTGTCCCTTGTTAATAAGCACTGCACGATCACAAGTCATAACCACTTCGGGCAAAATATGTGTGGACAAAATAACTGTATGAGATTTTGCGAGACTTCTAATCAAATTTCGTATTTCAACAATCTGCACGGGATCAAGCCCTACAGTTGGTTCGTCGAGAATAACTACTTCGGGGTCGTGAATAAGCGCTTGCGCAATGCCAACTCTCTGCCGGTAACCTTTGGACAAAACTCCAATAACCCGCTTTTTTACATCTTCGAGTCCGCAGTGATTGAGCACAAAGTCTAAGCGCTCTTTTAATTTTTCTTTAGGAAGTTGTTTAATCGAGGCAACGTATTCCAAATATTCTTGAACACGCATGTCAACGTATAAAGGTGGATCTTCAGGTAAATAACCAACACGCCTTTTTACTTCGATCGGATCATCAAAAACATTATAGCCAGCTACTTTAACCTCACCACTCGTTGCAGGAATAAAGCCCGTTAAAATTTTCATAGTGGTGCTTTTGCCAGCACCGTTTGGACCCAAAAGTCCTAAAATTTGCCCCTTTTCAACAGAAAAAGACAAATCATTAACCGCCACAAGGTCCGCATATTTTTTAGATAAATTTTGAACTTCGATCATAGGCTTATTAACTCCATAAGCTTTATTTTTAACACAATTTAGAACTTGTCAATACCGCCAAAAGAGAATCTTAAAAGTTGTCAATAACATCAGCCAAAGCAAGCTTGCGGGCTTTAAAAAATTCTTTCACTCTAAAAACACGACATTGTAAATCTCGAAAAGAGTAATCTTTAGGGTTTAATTGCTCACCAGCTCTGGAGTGTTCAAAGCCTTCACGGGGCTCACCAGCCGCCACATATTCTGTAGAAACCAAGGCTTGAGCATTGTAAAATTCATTACAGTCCGAATTTCGCCAGCCTCTATAAAAATCCAATTTAGAAGAAGCCATATAAGACTCTAAAAATCCGATCTCAACATTTTCTAACTTTGCAGTCCCTTCAAAGCCCATTGAGTTCATAAATTTCTCTCTTTTTTCAACACCCATGCTATCGAGCTCTTCGGCAGCAATAGCCTGGGTTCGGTAGTCTTTTAAATCTTCAATTTTTTGCCGATAATCAATCAGCAACTGTAACTTATGCTGAGCTATCGGATCTCCCGAACCCTGTAGCTGATCAATCTTAGCAGCAAGCTCTGGAAGCAAAGTAATTAACATATCCATAAAAGCGTAGGTCGCAGCTTGCATTTCAACATTTTGATTTTCTAATCTAGGCCAAAGCTCCATCGGCAATCCTGGAAACATTTGTAAAACTTGGTTGGCAGAGGCATTTCCTTGAATTGTTAATAAAAAATGCCCACCTTCCATTAGTTTTTGTCGATTAATAAAGGACTCCGCATCAGTATTTCCATGATATTGGTCGCTAGCAAATTTTGTATCCTTAAGAGGATCTCGCACCACATAAGTATTAGAAAAAGCATAGGGCTCAAAAAATTCTAAATGATCATCAATAACATTAGGGCCGCCATCGTGATCGCTTTCACCTAACAAATGCAGCATCATTAATTGCCCTAAATCAAAAGCAACAGCTTGATAATCTTCCATTTCTGATAGCTCAGTTACAAACTCAGTATAAAGTTTCTTTATAGCCTCCAAGGCATCCAGATCCACACGATAGTCTGGGTTTAAAGAAACTCTATGCATGGTTTGTTGAAGTTGAGTCTCAATTGTTGCGGGATTAGAAAAAGCTGTAGAAATATACACACCAACCGGCGATTTCGGGTCAAAATGATAGATGTGCATTAGTTGAGCTGTTGAACCAGCACTCCTTCCAAGGGAAATATTTGGAACCTTCACCACTTCTTCATTCGACTTATATAATCCCATCGAGTCATCTCTAACTCTCGCAAAAAGAAGTTCTAAATAAGCTGCTTCAACGGCAGGGGTATAACCCTCTGGTCGACTTAATCCAGGCCCAGTTCCAATACGATCTGGTGCAACTAAATTATTTTTAACAAGCGTAGCGATACCGCCGCCTTCATCTGCGCGAAAACGAGTGACACCTCCTTTAGCATGCTTGGTAGCTATAAACAACCAACTCAAATTATTTGAGTGCTCAGTCCCCTCTCCATGTAAGGGCACATAATTCATTCCTAGTTTGCTCATATGGGCTTTAGGCCTTAAGAAAAGAGTCGCCATTGAGTCTCCAGTAAGCACAACACCCAATTTTTGAAATTCAAGAGAAGGTATAGCACCTTTCCACTTAACTTCAGATAAACTTCCAGAAAAAGACACCTTGTTTCTACTTTTCTTTATTCGAGCCCTTTTTTGAGCAGCCTCTTTATCGTCTAACCATTGCAAATAGTTAGTGGGGCTTTCATACTCCAACAAAGAAAACAACAACCCGCACGCCTGATCAATAGACAAAAGATCTGGAAGCTCGTATTCAGCAACGAGGCGATCAATTTCCGGCAACAAATCCGTAACACCTACAAGTTTATAAAATTCTTCTATAGTAATTAGCTTTGAAGACAGATCCAATATTTCATCTCTAACCAAGCCTCTAGATCTTTCATTTGCAAACTCGCCCAACCTCTTATACAGCAATTCAAAAAGCAATCTAAATTTTTTTCTAACCCACGGGAAAGTATGTTTTTCGTATATATAATTAGAGAACTCACTTTCAAATTCTACCTGGCCAAAATCACTAAAATCAGTAACTTCGGGTTTTAGTAATTTGTATTTTCTTTCTAGATCTGCGATTTTTCTCCCCAAAGAATCTTTCAATCGCTGTATGTTCACATTTAAAAGTTGATCATCATAAAGTTTCTCATAATCAACTTGTTCACCCTCTTGCCCTTCTTTTTGAGTCGGTTTTTTCAAAGAACGAGGCATGTAACTAGTTACATCTGGCTCCGCGTCACCTTTTTTTCGTATGACAGCAGCTTCAAAAACAGCAACAACTTCTTTCAAGATCGATACCTTATTTGATGCGTCTTTCTCTATATCACCAACTCTCTCTAGCTGTTCTTTATAAAAAACTATTTGCTTCATTGCCTTAGCAGCGGGCACAGTATTTCTTTTTCTTTTCGTAACAAGCTTGTGATTTTGGTTTAATACAAAAGCTCGATTTTCTTCGTCAAAGGTATACAAGCTATCTTTTGATGTATAAACAAATTCATTCAGTAAATCTGAAAATGCCCTTCTGCCTGTTGGTGATCTCGCGGATAAAAAACTACGACTAGAAAGAAAGTCTCTCTCCAACTTTGGAACTGCGATCAATGAGTCGACATAACCAGGTTTAGTAAATTTAACTGCAGCAGAGAAGCTTAAGTTCAAGCGGAGTGAACTGTCAGAACCTCGCTGGGTAAGCTCCTCTATGTACGCAGGTTGAGTAAATGCCCGCAAAGAATTAAGATTTACAAGACTGTAGAAAACCTCAGCTTCTTCACGATGAATAGGCACTTTACTAATAATGGGGCTTAGATTTTTTAGAGGCTCTGGCAATCCCTCTCCAGAACCATCTTCTTCAGCTCTCTTTAGCCAAAAATCAATCTTTCTAACAGCTCCTACACGAGCCTTGACCTCTAAGCTAGCCAGCTCTCGGAAGCCCTGAAATATAGCATTTACCTGATCTTCAAAATGAAGTTTTGCATCTTGAACAATTAACTCCCAAGCGTGTCTCTGTATATCATTATGAAATTCCTTTCTATGACTCTTAGCCTCTTCTCCGGTCGGAGCCGACTCACCTTCAAAAACCCCAAGATGGTTTTTGAGAAGTGCCACAGCAGCTTCGGCCGCACGAGTATAAGGGACCGCAGCCTGAAAAGCAGCTTCACACTGTCCTGCAATAACATCAGAAGAACGAGACTCATGCATTACAAAAGAAATAAAAAAGAATATTAAAATCAGTTTCTCAGCAACTTTAGGCACGACAATACTTTAATCCCTTCAGGCCTGTCTCCAAAGCAAAAACTAAGGTACTAAAAAGGGCTTAAAAATGAATCCTTACAAAAAGTTACCAATAATTCAGCTATATACAAAAAGGAAAGCCTCTATCCACATTCTTAAAAATGCTTACTTTTGTATTGAAAGAACGAAAAGGCCCTAGCCAAGCATGAGCTATCAAGTGCTAGACTTGAGCAAAAATGCTTGATTTTTTTAAAGAAAACGACAAAGAGCTCGAAGAAGAAAGACTGAATAGTTTTTTTATTAAGGCCGAAAAACACGACCGCGACCGACTCGAAATTCAGTTTGGTTTTGATGGTCGCAGCGAAGAAAAACAAAAAAAACTTAACTTCGATGTTGATGTATTGCTCTTTGCACCTAAAAGCCTGGGACTTTCTGAACTCTCACCCAAGGGCCTCCTTCAAAATGAATTTCAAAGCTACTTGCGACTGCAAGGTTATACCGAAAGTATCAAAAGTGACGAAAGCCATGACGCTCTTTTTGAAAAACTAAACGAGCTGCGCAAAAAACTTTCACGCTCAAAACTACGGGCTTTCGCCACCCTCTTTGAAGACAGCCTTAAAAATCACAACCGCAGCTTTAAAAAATACCTTAAAAAAATTGATAAAACTCAAGAGAGCTCACTAAGCACCGATGATATTTTAGAAAACTTTAAAGAAGATCAGAATATTTTACAAGGCTTTAGAAAGCTTAAAGAAGATTTTGCAGATTTAGATCAAAAGTTAAAAGCCAATAAGTTCGAAAGACGTTCACGTGAACTTGATTTACTCGACGAATACCTGTCTCATCTTTATTTACAATACCTGGGCTCCCTAATGGAGATTGCTGAGCCCATGAAAGAAGCTCAAACTCTTTGTGCAAACATACAAAGGTATGCCAAAAGAGAAAGAATTTATCGCTTAAACAACGGATGGGCTAATGATTTTGACGAAAAAAACAATCAACTCTCTAGTGAAAGCTACCTTTTGCGCATCAGTCTGCTAAAAAAGTATTTTCAGCGTGGCTTATTTATACGAGTCGTTGAACAAAGTCTTGAAAATAAAATTTTGTATTTAGTTTACGGTTTAGCCGCGGCTATTGCCGCCAGCTGGGCCGCCCTTGTAAACTTTTACGCTTTTAAAGGCACCGACATCCAAAACTTTTTTTCGGCTTCTTTAATCGTAGTCTTTGTGCTCGCGTATGTAGCTAAAGACATTATGAAGGATTACTTTAGACGTTTTTTTTTAAAAACGAGTTCACGTCGCCTACCAACTGTAGAGAAAATGCTCTACATCGGAAACAAGAAACTATCTCTTTTAGGAAAAATAAAAGAATTTTTGCGCTTTGTTGACCAAAGCGAATTAAGCAAAGAAGTTCTGGAGTCTCGTTACAATGGAGATTTGGGGGATATTGAAGAAAAAATTTCTTCCGACGTATTACATTACCGTAAATCTTTAGCGCTTAACCTAAAAAAACTATACAGCCACGACGAAAACACCTGGGGTATAAGAGAAATTATTCGTTATCGCTTTGACCGACTTTGCGCCTCCACAGAAGATGCTTATAAAAAAATATATGTAAGCAACGAAGAAGGAAAACTAAGTCACGTTTCAGCACACAAAGTTTATCACCTTCACCTATATTGCTGGATAAAAGAGAGCGCTTCTTTTATGGGTGGCAAAAACGCCAGTTACCAAAGTCGTTTTAAAAGTTTTGTAATTACTTTAGACAAAAAAGGACTGCTCAGCTGCCGGGAAAATAAACTAAAAAGTGATCTAAAAAATCCTTTTCAGTAAATTGGTGAGCCGTCACGGGCTCGAACCGTGGACCCTCTCCTTAAAAGGGAGATGCTCTACCAGCTGAGCTAACGGCTCACCTAAGCTTTGAGTTGTAAGTCGCTGGAGCTTTTCAATCAAGTTAAGTGTTAGATTTACTTCGTATACTAATGCTCGGCAGCACTAGCCAAGTAACTGCAGCAACAAAACTAAGGCGAAAAGCACGACCACAAGCATAAATTGATTTACCAAAAGCATCGAGAGCGCATTTTAACAAAGTCATAAGTCAGATTCAAGCTTTTGCACAAGCTGGTGGATCAAAAGCAAATGAAGTTCTTGAATTTTATCGCTTTCTTGATGTGGAATCAGGATAGATTTGTCCACTATTTTTTTAAGCTCGCCACCATCTCTGCCCAAAAAAGCGAGAGTGTAAATACTTTTTTCTCTAGCTACATTCACAGCCTGAATAAGATTTTTAGAGTTTCCACTAGTAGACAAGCATAGCAAAACATCGCCCGAACGACCTAAGGCCTCGAGCTGACGTGCAAAGACCTCATCAAAACTATAATCATTAGAAACACAGGTCATATGACTGGCTTCACCTAAAGCAAGAGCTGCAATAGGAGCTCGTTCTTTTTTATAGCGGCCGGTTAGCTCTTCAGCCAAATGCAAGGCCTGACAGTAGGAACCACCATTTCCACAACAATAAATTGTACCACCTCCCAAAAGCATTTCTTGAATTTTCTGTATAGATTGCCGCCAAGCCTTTTCAATCTCTTGGTCATCAATGATCTTAAGAAGCAATTTTTGTGTGTCCAAAAAAGAATTTTTTAACATTTCTTTAAACAAAACTAAGTTTTGCTAATAGGTGTCGTCAATAGAATTCTTTAGTAGGCTAAGAGCATGACTTTTAGACTCGAAACAGACAGCATGGGAGAAATCCAGGTGCCCAAAAATTGTTATTGGGGCGCTCAAACTCAAAGATCCATCATTAACTTCCCTATAGCACAGCACAAAATGCCCCACTCTATTATTCGAGCCCTTGGCATATTAAAAAAAGGAGCTGCGCTGGCCAACGAAGAGCTTGGCAAGCTTGACTCCCAGTTGTGCGAAAAAATATGCAAAGCAGCAGACGAAGTTATTTCTGGAAAACTAAATGATCAGTTCCCGCTTGTGGTTTGGCAAACCGGCTCTGGCACTCAAAGCAATATGAACTCGAACGAAGTGATTGCCAACAGAGCTATTGAACTTGCTGGAGGCGAGATAGGAAGCAAAAGTCCTGTGCATCCAAATGACCACGTCAATATGAGCCAATCATCGAACGATGTTTTTCCAACAGCTATGCACATTGCAGCCGTAGAAGAAGTCGAAGAAAAACTCCTGCCGGCTCTCAAAAAATTTGAAAAAGCTTTAGAAAAAAAAAGCACTGAATACAAAAATATTACCAAGGTGGGAAGAACTCACCTTATGGACGCAACTCCTCTAACTCTTGGCCAAGAATTTTCTGGTTATGCCACCCAAATAAAATTTGGCATCGAACGCTGCCAACAAAGTTTAGAAAAACTACGCTTGCTCGCCCAAGGTGGAACAGCGGTTGGAACCGGTCTCAACACTCACCCTGATTTTGCAGTTTGCGTAGCAAAAAAAATCTCTGAAATCTCTGGCAAAAATTTTCAAACGGCTCCTAACAAATTTGAAGCTCTTGCTTGTCATGACGCCTTCGCCTTTGCCCATGGAGCTTTAAAAACCTTAGCTTGTTCCTTTATGAAAATAGCAAACGACATCCGTTACCTAGGAAGTGGTCCACGCTGCGGAATAGGCGAACTCAACCTCCCTGCCAATGAACCTGGTTCTTCTATTATGCCCGGCAAAGTAAACCCAACTCAGTGTGAATCAATGACGATGGTTGCTGCACAAGTTATCGGCAACGATGTGGCCCTTAATGTTGGAGCTTGCCAGGGACAATTTGAGCTCAATGTTTTTAAACCATTAATTGCCCATAACTTTTTAGAATCATGCACCCTTCTTGCTGACAGTGCGAACAGTTTTGTGGATCGCTGCTTAGAGGGTCTCGAGCCAAACTTGGAACAAATTGGCACTCACCTACAAAACACTTTAATGCTGGTGACTGCCCTTAACCAGCACATTGGTTACGACAAAGCAGCCGAAATAGCCAAGAAAGCCCACAAAGAAAACAAAACCCTTAAAAAAGCGGCTCTTGAATTAGCTTATTTGAGCGAAAGCGACTTCGATAAATGGGTAAACCCAGAGGCCATGACCCGCCCTTAAACACCTAATATAATTAGTTTTTTATTTTAGTTTTTCTACAAAAGCTAGCCAAACAGCTTTTTCTTGTTGCCCATGATGCGATATGCTATATTGCAGAAAAATACATTGTATTTGGTTTGGAGACCTACCCTTTTGAAAAAAGACAAAGCATATAATTCTTACGAAACTTTACCTAGCTCATTGCTTCCATCCTTTGATCTCATCCAAAAAGGCAAACTACTCGAAGCCTCCAAACACCTGAGTGCCTTCATTGAAGAAAAAGATTCCAAAAACGACGAGGTCCTGCGAGCCTACAGTCTATTGATACGCATTGCAGCCGAAACCAGAAACTTTAAAGCCATCTCTACTTATGTAGATAAAATTAGCAATTTTGTAATTAGCACCAAAGAAGATGATCTCTCCCTTGGACGTTGTTTTTATGCAACAGGAACTGCATGGGTTTATGCTGGCGATTACAAAAAAGCTAAAATATATTTTGAAAGCTCCCACGAAAGCGCCACACGCAATGGCGACATTGATCTAGAATTTATAAACGAAATTGCCTTGCTCAACCTTCTCCGAGTTGAACAAAAATACACTGAAGTCATCGAAAAAATCGCTGCCTTAAAAGAAAAATACCAATCTTCCGACAATTTAAAACAGAAAATTTCACTTTTAATTGTTGAAGGAAATATTTACCGCAAAAAAGGACACTTCTCAAAAGCAATTGCTTTATTAGATGAAGCCCGCGTACATATTCGCAATAAAAACAGTTCTGACTACCATTATGTTCTTTGGGCACTTGGAACCTGTTTTGCTGCCCTTGAAGACAAAGAAAAAGCCAAAATATATTTAAGTTTGGCAACCAATCACGAAGATGGTGTTGAGTTTTGGAGAATCAATGTTTTAAGCATGCTCAGCATTGCAAAACTACATACTGCTGTTGGCGAATACGAACTAGCAGAAGAAGTTTACGACCGTCTACAAAAAGAAGTTGGTGGAGACGAAACAGATTATTATTCTCGCCGCATGATTGGTGGACGCGCTTTGCTCTCCATCAAAAAAAGTGATTTTGACAAAGCCAATGCATTAATTGATCGCTTGGTTATTATTGCTGCTAAAGAAAACAATGTAAAAGAATTGATGCGTTTACGCTTGTTAAAAGCTGAAGTGCTTTTAAGAAATGGCGGCGCAAACGACCACGACGAAGCGCAAACCATGCTTCAGGAAGCCCTTGGATATTACCAGGAAAAACAAGTTCCTCGTCACTTAGCCGTTTGTCTTGAAATTCTTTCTAGACTCGACTCAAGAGCTAACTGTCCTAACGACGCTCTAAAGAAAATTAATGAAGTAAATCGCTTAGCCCGAGAAGGTTTTAACGAAAGACAAGTCATTCGCAGCGAAATGGCGCTTATGGTGCTTGAACGAAAACTTGGAAAGACGATTACCGCGGAACGCATTGAAGTTATTTTCCGAGCTATTCGCAAAATGAATCTTCCCGCCTACCGAGTTATATTAAGACGCTTCATGATTGATAGCTATGATGAATGGACTGCGGAACTGAATAGACTCGATTCACACCACCAAAGATACGTTAATGAGTTTTTTGAAGATTTCCACTTTGTGCCCAACCAAAGCACAGACATCGAAATCGATAGCAACTCTCACTATGTGCGCGAAAAACATCTCGGTGAAATCCCCTTTCACAACAAGTTCACCCTTATGAAAATTTTATGTCTTTTGGCTCGTGAACCTGGAAGAGAATACAACAAGGAAGAACTTGCCAATATTATTTGGGAGCAAGACTACAATCCTTTACGCCACGATAACAATATATACATAAACATAAACAGACTTAGAAAACTAATTGAACCAAATCCTCGAGAGAGTCGATACATTATGAATGGTTCTCGTGGTTACTATTTTAACCCAACCATGAAAGTGAATATTGCGACTAAAATTGCTGATACCGCTCCACGGACACAGGGTTTAAACCGCAGCTTTTCAGATATTAATACTTAAGTTACACTAAAGCATAGGGGGATTTTCTTTATGCTTATAAAACTCTTGGTATTTTCTCTGTTACTTTTTAGCAACACTGTTTTTGCTCAAAACAAGCAAAACCCATCAACATCTACTACGGAAGCCTGTGAAGACGTTTCCATTCTCTTTGAGGAGCTTGTTGAAAGATTAATCCAAAACGGCGAACTTACAGAAGAGCTACTTAAAGGGCAGAATAAAGACGATGATCATTTTCCTTGGCTCACAGACGGCCTTTACAGGACCCATGGCATGGATATAGCAGCCCTCTTAAGCAGGAATGTGGACCAAAATGGCACCGTTCAAACCCACATCAAACTCTATTTAACTTGTGAAAACATCGAAGTAAGTTTAGAGCGCCCAGAAGACATAAGATTGATTTTAGAGCTTCTCAAAAAGCCTTATTTCGTGCGCCAGCAAGCCCAACAATGACGCCGTGCCATCTAAAAAGTGGCTAGACACAATCGGAGATCCTAGGTTAATTCAGAGGGATACTATGGGCAGAGGCGACAACAGACTCACAAAAAAAGTAAAGCAGCGACGTTCTCAGCGGAAGCTTAAAGAACGAATTAAGAAAAAAGCTGAACAAGTAAAAGCAAGTAGGAGCAAGTAGTTCGATGTTAACTGGCAACAAAGAAAAGTCTTCACATTCTTCTGATGATTCCAACAAAAGACGACCATCAAAATCACGCACTAAGCGTAAAGTTTGTCCTTTTGTTCTCGATAAAAATTTGGTTTTAGATTTTAAAAATTTTCGAATGATTTATCGTTTTGTTACTGAAACTGGCAAAATCGTTCCACGCAGAGTTTCTGGTGTTACCGCCAAAAATCAAAGAAAGTTAAGCAAGCATATTAAAAGAGCCCGCAACCTAGGTTTGATTGCTGCTAATACTGAATTATAAATTTAACTTATTTTTAAAACTTAGCTTCTAGGCCATTCCACAGGAACCACAACCAGTGTGTAGATCATCTGATTTAACACCTGAGGCCTCTTCATCTGCCTTAAGCTTTTTACATGTTTCGCATTGGCCTGTTCCACAGACTCTGCCTTCTTTTTCGCAAGGACGCTCGGTTTTAAAATCCCAAGCTAACATTTCCCAATCTCGATCAAAATATTTTGAAGCAAAGTCTCTGGCCTTAGCAAAACTGCAAAACTCCTGCGATCCAACTTCTTTTTGAGGAAAACGGGAATGAACATAAACTCTGTAGCAGAGGGCCTGCTCTTTTGGATCATAAGCAATAGAGATTCCACCCTCGAAGCGATCTTGTACAAAAATGACTTGTTCTAAGCTTTGTTCAGGCAATGCCAAAACTTGCAGTTTATTACCCATATAGGGATTCTTTTAGAACCTTTGCTTTAGTAATTCAAGCAAAACCTCTTGCGCCCCCAGGGGCCCGTAGGCAAAACGACTTTGCATATTTTCGTAGGTTCTCAGTGCAAGCTTTAAAATATCACCATCTGAATGGTCGCCTTTAGCCACTTCTTTTAATTTAGAAAAATGCCCATATTTTTGCATCAAATTTTTAAACTTATTAAGTATGGATACCTGTTTGCTGCGTTGGCGTTTTTTTAGTTTTTCTAAAAGGTCTTCGTAGATTTCAGAAAACGGCAATTGTTCTGCCTCCTTTAAACGGTCTTGATTTTCTACTGACCAAGCCCCCAATTTACTTTGTAAGCTCTGTCGAAAAGTCTCTACATCACCAGAGACCCCTAATTCTTTTTCAAAATCTTGCAAAACACCCAGATCAGGTTCTTCACTTTTGCCAGTTAATTGATTTTTAATTTTTTGACCTCTTTGAGTGGCTAGTAAATTTTTCATGTAAACAACTAAGTAATCATGATAATTTTTTTCTTCGGTTAACTCTAAAGAATCCCACAGTTCATTTTCTACCTTATCGAGCCAGTGCTGATAAACAACCTCTATAGAAGCAGCATGATTGTGGTAAGATCTCTCTGGAGTCATTCGTAAAAATTCATAATCCTTACTCTTGGTTAGTAATTTTTTTAGATAATGAATGATTTCTTTAGGACCTAAAACCTTGAAGGCCGAATCTTGCGAAAGCAATTGCAATAAAAGTTTTAACTCCCGCGCCGAAGCTCCCATCATTCCCTCATAGGCAGCCTCCCCATCATGCTCAGCCTGCAGCGTTGTTAAATGGTTCAACAACAATGTTGCTTCTTCGGCAGAGAGCTCTGATGGAATTTGTTGGTTGTCATACAACAAGGCCTTTTCAAGGGGTGTTAATTTTTCTAGAACGGGAACTAGCTTTCCTGTTTTGCCTTTAAGCAACGGAGCTTTTAGTCGCGTTAACACGGCCCAAAGAGCAAGAATATAAGTTGTGTGTGGCAATAATTCTTTATCCTCTGAAAGCACGGGCATATTTTGCTCATAAATTTTTTGCTCATCAGAGACTTTCAACAGATAAGGAACTTTTATGAGTTCAATACGTGCTTTAAAACTATTGTAGTCTGGAAATTCTCTAAAAGCCTGTAGCTGCCGATCATTTGTACTGGCTAAAAAAACTAAATTCAAATGAGCAATCATCATATTAAGATTAATAAAACCACTTTCAGTTGTGGCCAATAAATACTTAAAAGCCTCAAGGGGACGTTTTAAAAAGTCTTCAAACTCTATAACTCCATGGTTGGAATCTATTAAATCACCTTCTGCTTGATACAAATTTAAATGATGCAAAGATGCAGGCAGGTAGGCCAATGATCGGTCACTCGTTATTTGCCTAACTTGAGCGTCTACCGACATTTGAGCTTGCACTCTCACAAGTCCCTTGCGAAACACTCGAGACATAAAGTATCGCTCTACCCGAATATGTCTCCACAGTTTTTTTATATCACCATTGTAGTTTTCAAGAAGGGCTTCAAAAATAAGTTGATTTTTGTGACTGAGATCCATCTTAAGCAAGCGGTCTCGAAGAGCCTCCAAATCACTTGAAGAATCTTCTTTATTAAGAAGCGATTCAAAAAAATCTTTTCTTTGAGGTCTAGGCAACAACAACAAAGGCCAGTCTTTAAATTCGCTCCTAATAATTGTGCCGATTTGATCTTCAGGAAGATGTACATAACTGCTCAAGTCATCAGCGAGCTTGGTATCTTTTTTAAAACCCATTCTAGATTTCTCTGACTGATCTTTTGGAAAGATCCATGAAAAACAATACAAGGCTCCCTCTTCACTTTTGGAAAAAGCCTCTACACCATCAAAAAGGCATTTTACTAAAGTACTTTTCGCTGAGCCATTGGGGCCATGTAGAACAATAAGCTTGTTGAGTTGATGATTGTGAGCAAAGTTATTTATGATTTCCCTTAGGCGCTTCAAAGCCTTCATTTGACCAAAGACCGGTGTGGGCACACTATTATAAGTATTTGTAAATATGGAGTTTTTATCGCCTCCTGGGCCTTCACAGTAGGCTATGGCTTGAGCTAAATATTCACGTGCGCTCCGCATATGCCCTTTAGGACCTTGGGATATCAGTTTTAGATATTGGGTAAAGCCAAGCAAATGATTGCTTTTTTGGTAAGAATTTTTAACATCAGTAGATATTTTGTCTAAAAAAGCGTCCATATATATATGATACAGGAAAACTTTGTATTACTTAGTAATCTATTTAATTTTAAGTTTTATACATTTTGAACTTTAAGCAAAGTAGTCTACTTTTCCTAGCTAATGAAAGTCCTGGTAATACCATTTCTACTTTTTGTCTTTATTCAAACTTCCTTCTCAAAAATTTCTGATGATTGTGAATTGCAACTACCAGGATTCACTCGAGACGATGTTTTTACTATGTTAAGTGAAAGACCTGATGATTCCGCCGCTCAAGCCCGAGTGCGCAATTCCGTCCTACAAGGCAACTTCGAGACACTCGCCCGCAATCAAGAAATTTTAGAAAATCACAACCCAAACTACAGTCATAAACTTAGCTCTGGCAAAATCTCGGACCAAAAACAATCTGGACGTTGCTGGGTCTTCGGCGCTTGCAATGCCATCAGAGGCCCGCTTATTGATTCTGGCCTTGTTGAATCAAGTTTTGAATTTTCTCAAAGTTATATATGGTTTTTTTCACTTTTCGAAAAAGCCAATATATATTTTGAAGAACTTTCACAAGGTTTTTTTAAAAAACAAAAAGATTACCGTAAGCGAGCTTCCCTTTGGGCGCAATTAAGTGATGGTGGCTTTTGGCAATGGTTTGCCTATTTAGTTAAAAAATACGGACTTGTCCCCTACAATCAAATGCCAGATTATAGTGGCTCACTATCTAGTGGCAACCTCCAAAAAGAGCTGAGCTATTACATGACTCTTCAAGCAGCAAGCATGAAAGAACTTGCAGAAAAACTAAAACAAGAAGGGGCTTCTAAAAAGAGCGCTATCAGCGAACTTAGAGCAAAGAAAAAAATCGCCTTGGCCGGAGTTTTAGAAATTCTAAGAACTCACCTAGGAACACCTCCAACTGGCAGCTTTCAATTTAGAGTGCCCGTGAAAGAAAAAAAAACTGATGATCAAAAGACCGATTCCCCACCCAGAGGAAAGCAAAAAATCCTTGTAGCAGAGTATGATAATAAAAGTTTTACAGCACGCAGTTTTGCAGATTCTTTTGTAAAATTTAAAGGAAGTGACTTTGTTCCCGTTGTTTATTCACGCAAACTAAAAGAAGCTAGTAAATTTTCTATTGCGGATTCTGCAATTGCACATAGCTCAGCTGGCATGAGGACTCAAAATCTCAAATATTTAAACTTAACTCAAAAAAGAATTGCCGCTTTGATAACTGCCTCAATAATAGATGGTCGAGCTATCCCTATAGCCGTCAGTATGAACAGGCTTATAGATCACAGTACGGGCATTATGCATCCAGACTTAAGGGTGAGAGAAGGTATATATAATTTTCGTGGTGATGAAAATGTTACAGAAATGTCGCAACTGCCTGCGCCTTTGGCCAACTATTTAAGAATGAATTCCGCTAACCACTTAATGTCTCTAACAGCTGTGGACCTAAATCCTTCTGATGAAGAAATAGTAAAATTTTTAATAGAAAACTCTTGGGGCACACGAAATGGCTACAAGGGTTTTTATCACATGTACTATGATTGGTTTAAAAAATATTCCTGGCACGTCGTAATTCACAAAGACTATTTGAGCGAAGAAGAACTAAAAGCTTGGCGAGGCAGAGCTAAAAAAGTTACATGGTATGAAGCTTTTTAAATTACTTAAAATCCATCCAGAGTCTTGAGCTTTGAATGCCTTTATTGTTTTGATATTTGCCAGATGAATACTTTATTTGCTCACCCTTAACTTCGTGATAAAAGATTTGGCAAATAGATACATCGGCGTAAATCCGTATGGGATGAATACACTGGATCTCTAAAGTCCAAAAACCTGAAAAACCACTGTCACCAAATCCAGCCGTAACATGTACAAAAAGACCAAGACGCCCAATACTCGAACGCCCCTCAAGCATTGGAACATGACCTTCGGTAATAGTATGCTCCTTTGTGCGACCAAGATATAAATTTCCCGGCTTAAGTAATATTCCTTCCTTAGGAATTTTTAGCTTTTTGGTAGGATTGTCTTTTTTCATATCAAGTGGCATTTCACTATAAACAAGCAAGTCTTCGGCAAGACTTAGGTTATATGAATTTGGATTAAGTTTTGATTGATCAAAGGGATCAATGCTTATGTTGCCCGCTTCAATCTGCTTTAAAATTTCATTCCCACTCAAGATCATAGCTAAAATTTAGCCTATATATTAGCCTCAGCAAAAGGTGCTCATCGACTTTTGCGGCGATAGAGCGTCATTTTAAATAAAAGTCGGTGAACAACTTTTGTTTAAAGGAACATCGATACGCCTAGATCTAGGCCCCAACCTTGTGTGAAGAGAGTTTTCTTGACTAACAATGACACATGGCCCACGTAGAAATCTAAATAAGTCCCTACAAAAATACGGGTGTTTACAGCTAGAGGACTCTTCTTTTTTCCCAGATCCAATGAAGGATCAACCCGAACAGTGGCGCCAGAAAAATCAACAGATCCAGTACCTAAATCTTCATCGGGCTTGACACCACCAAAATTTAAATCCATTCCAAAGCCACCTAAAACTTTTAAAAAGTAAAGCATCTTTACACTTGTGGAGAGCTCAAAAGGAATTTGAGTGATGCTTGAATCTAAATCAAAACGAACCGCAGTGTCGTAATCTAAAGTTACAGTTCCATCACTATCACTATAATTAACATTGTCTTTGTACTGTAAATCTAAGTTTTGATGTCTAAAACCTGTTCTAAATTGCAAACCATTCCAGCTAAACAGTCCTAGTGGAACTCTTACGCGAGGAATAAGAGCATGTTGAAAGATTAAAGAAAAATTTGTAAAAGAAATTCCTACTTTATCAACCTTGGTTCTCAGTGTACCAAAACCTAAATACAATTTTGAACGCTTTAAGCTAAACAAAGACGACGCTTTACTATTCGAAAAAAGTCCCAAGTTTATACCTAAATGAGCAGTGGCAGCAGCACCTATCCCGCCAAGATTTTCGGCATCTATTTTTCCTTTTAGCAAGCTTCCAAGACTACTGCGACCTACATCAACAGAAGCCGAAGCTTTTACTCCGACAAGTGCAACCTTAAAAGGAGCACCATAACTTGTTCCCAGAGTAGACATCGATGCCGCTATCATATTAGCAACATTGCCAGTGTATTGATTTGCAGAACCCTCCGGCAGCTTTGAGTTCACTTCATCTTCGACATCTGTAATTAATTTATTTACAGAATTTCTTTCGGAAGCTGTTAAGGCATTTAAATCATCTTGATTTGGATTCACCTGAAAAGCTTGTGCAAAAGTATTTTTCACAAAAAAAGCACTTACTAAAAATAACGACCATACAAGATTTTTATACATATAAAAAAACTATAAAAGAAGATCTTAAGATTAGCTATTGCTGTCAAAATATATATGTCATTGCAGACCATTTTAGGTCGTATTGATCTATTTGAGTCTCATGACTTTCTAAAATAGCCCCAGTAGACTCAATTTTTGATCTTAAAGCAGGAATATTGTCTTCGTCGTTTATTCCCGACAAAATCCATCGACTTGCCTTTTTGGATTTTTTCGCTATTAATTCAACTTCATTTTCTAAAATAGCAAAATATATATTTGAGACAATTAAATCAAACGATTCATTGGTAGAAAAAATATCTTTCAAAGAATATCTTTCACCAAAATAAAAATTAAGCCCTTCGATATCCTCATTATTCAAAGCAATATTTTTTCTAACTTCACTTTCGCAAATTGGGTCCACATCAAAAAGCATACATTCCAAATCTGGCCATAACTTGCGAGCAAACAAGGTCAGAACACCCGAACCACAGCCAAAATCTAATAGACTTTTTGGAACAAAACCATTTTTCTTTAAACTCAAAAGAGCTTTTAGACAAAGATGAGTGGTCGGATGGTCGCCGGTACCAAAGGCCAAAGCAGGATCGATATACAAACAGCGATCTCCTTCTTGCCCGACTCCTTTAGGCCCTACCCACCAATCAGAAACTTTTACACCCTTGTTTAACTCTCTAAAAGCTTTGAGATAAGTTTCAGAATCAACATTTTCTAATTTTGAGCTCATTATTTTGCTCTGAAAAGCCTCAAGAAAGTTTTTGCGATTCAACTCAGAATCAAAAAAAAATTTTATATAATACAAAGCATCTTTTTTAAACAAATTTTCTTGCTGTTCAAAAATCTCATCTTTTAATTTTTTTTCGTTATGTAAATCTATTCGTATATTAGACTTTTCATTTTTTAGAATATAAGAGCTAGAAGTTAAACCCAATTCTTCTAGTCCTAAAAAGCCCACAGAGGAATTCAACTCATAATTAATATAATGATAATCTTGTCCCAAAACAGCTATTGTCGCCACATAACTCTTCATGCTAAACATAGCTCTTTATAAAGATATGGACTCGAATCAAGCTAAAAAAGTATTTTTAACCCAAAGAGCCCAAATCTTTGCCGCCACCAGGGATTTTTTTAATAAAAATAATTATATAGAAATTCACACGCCAAGCCTCGTAAAAAACCCGGGTCTAGAAATACATTTAAGGTATTTTACGACCTACCAAGAAGATCTCCAATCAAAAAACAAAGAAAAATTTTATTTGCCAACCTCTCCGGAGTATCATTTAAAAAAAGTTCTTGCCGACTACCCCTTCGACAAAATCTATGAAATTTCTAAGGCCTATAGAAATCAAGAAAAATCCCGCTGGCACGAGCCTGAATTTTTTATGCTCGAGTGGTACCAAAAAAATGCCTCTTATAAAGAGATCGCAAAAACATCTGAGTTGCTTTTAAACACTCTCAAAGAAAAAATTAACAACTCTAAAGAAAGCGCCATTAAGCACCTCACAGTTCAAAATGCTTTTCTGCAATACTCTGGCATCAACCTAGAAAGAGTTATGCAAAAGCTAGACCCACCTCTTTGGCAGCAAGCCAAAGGGCTTGGGCTGCAAATACAAAAAAACGAAAATTTTAACGATGCCTTTCATTTGGTTTTTCTAAATAAAGTTGAACCCCAACTAAAAAAGCTAGGGATTGTTTTTTTGTGGGACTATCCTGCCACAATGGCAGCACTCTCTAAAAAGAAAAACGACTTTTGGTGTGAGCGTTTTGAAATCTATTTTGATGGTATCGAAGTTGGCAATGCCTACAGTGAGCTCGTCGACGAAAAAGAACAGCAGCTACGTTTTTTAGAAGATCAAAAGATACGCAAAGAGCAAAACTTAGACTGTCCTGAGATAGACCAAGAACTCTGTGATGCTTTAAAGAAAATAAATTATGATTGCGGCGGAATCGCTATAGGCATGGATAGGTTGGTTGCAGCACTATTGGATCAAAAAGAGCTAGGCACGAGCCTAGCCTTTCCTCACTTTAAAAAAACCTAGCGTACTAGAGCTTCTACGCCTTCAGGTAATTTACCTGAATTAATCGCTTCTTTAAGAACCTGACTCACTTTAAAAGTCATAACTCTTCTTGGTGAAATTTCCATTGCATCACCTGTTTGCGGATTGCGGCCCATTCTTGCTTTTTTATCGCGTAATACAAAATTTCCAAAACCTGAAATTTTTACATTGGTTCCAGTGCAGAGCGAATCTTTAATCGAATCAAAAATACTCTCGACCAGTTCGGCTGCTTCTAGTTTTGAAAAGCCACATTTTTGGGCTACTTGTTCAACTACGTCAATTTTGGTTAGTGTCATATCACGACCCCCTATATAACATTATAATATCAACAATTTAGGATTTCAGAAAAGAAAATATGTTTTTAACTGAATTTTCTTTGACTCTTGAACACCAGCTTTAACTTATCGATATCCATAGGTGCCCCCACAGCGTGAAAAATACCGCCGTTAACCGGGCAAGCCGAAACAAAAGAGGGGTGTAAGCTTTCCCACTGGTAGAGCTGGCCCATGGTATAGGTCAAGTTTTTGACTCCACCCTTTTCATCCTTCCAGCTGAGTTCAGCTCCCCACAGATTTCCAAATTCCTGTTTAACAATCGCTTTAAATGAATCCTTATAAGCACTCTCATTTTCGAAGGCCACAGGCAAACTAAGTGTCTTGAGCGGTCCCTCTTCGAGTGGAGCGGCCGGGTTTAAGCGCGTTTCTATAGCCTCAGTCCACAGTTCATCTTCTCCAATATCCAAGCGGTCGCCTAAATCCAAGTGATCCGAGTTTACCCAGGCTGGGCTGTGATCATCGCCTTGGGTACGAATAATAACCACCGTAGAGTGAGAAGAGCGAGCAAACTCCTCTAGACCTTCGCGATAGACCTTAGGCAGTCGATCTGCATCGTATGGAATAAGGGTAAGAAAATAATACAAAAAGCTTGATGATCCAATAGCAAGTTCTGGTCTTGAATTCATCCATTCTTCGAGAACTATATCTTCATAAGCAGTATCCCAGGGAAGTTCACAATAAATGTGGCGGAATTTTTTGCTGCTTTTATCGAGCTCTTTGCCCAATTGACTGAGAACTTCAACCAAAGTGGTCTGCGGCGATTGCAATTCCAGAGGTAAAATAACTGTGTCGACTCTGGGGTCGGTCACCAAGGCTTCCTGCTGTATCCAATATTTTTGCCCAGAAACAGGAGGCCCAAATATAAAAAAGAGCTGATCGCTTAATTCACCATCTTCGCGTTGCGCCAAATGACTCTCATCAATGCCATCCATATCCCAAGATTCGTTTAAAAAATCAACGTCTAGATCTATATCCTTCGTATCAGCCATCAATTCGTTTATCCTACTACAAAACGCTAGTGTTAAATTGCTGATATTTCAAACTTTACCAAAAAGCCGTCAAAGGTTATAAACATTACTGCGATTGACCTTTTTTAAGGAGAGGTGGCTGAGTGGTCGAAAGCACCGCCTTGCTAAGGCGACGTAGGAGCAATCCTACCGAGGGTTCGAATCCCTCCCTCTCCGCCATTTTATTTAAAATCCTTTTTCCAATATTTGGTCCATACCGGACACATGGTTTACACTTTATACCGAGCACATAGTTTACACTTTGTAGGCAAAGGGGTTATCGACTGGCTCAACCCTTCCATTGTCCTCGTCAAAATATCCTAAATCATAATCCAT